>Ga0214545_1004074_pt1 | contig 27559 bp, 36 predicted proteins | sample CNSS4metaG_FD_160064 | JGI IMG/M metagenome (GOLD analysis project Ga0214545, IMG submission 160064) | Root nodule microbial communities from cowpea collected in UCLA plant growth center, Los Angeles, California, USA - CNSS4 | ecosystem: Host-associated > Plants > Roots > Nodule | place: USA... | reverse complement strand
CCAAAGAACATTTATGCAACTAAAAAGCTATTTTTAACATGTTTTTGTATCTCATGTTCAATAAACCCAATTATAGGAAATCCCAATTAAATCAATCTTTAAGCACAAAAATTCAATTAAATACCCATAATTAAACATTAAATGAGGGCAAAAATACGCACTCATCAAAGGGGAAGGAAACTTCATGGCCAGATGAGGGGTAGAGACGACAACGCCGAGGGTGTTGAGCGAAGGGCGGCCAAGGAAGACATTGTAGGATGTGGGCGCGTCAACGATAAGGAAGCAGATGGGAATGGTTTTGGTTTGGGTTCCATCACGAAACACGGTGTGAAGGTCAATGTAGCCGCAGTGGAAACTTGTTCGCTAGAGAAGCCATAGATTGGTTCGTCATATAGAACCATGGCAGTGTCGGGGAGCTGGAGTTTTTGATAGGTGGTCCAGTAGAGGATGTCGACAGAGCTGCCCTAGTCAACAAGGACTTTCTTAACGGCATAGTTTTCGATTTCAATAGTGATGACCATGGGGTCATCTTGTTGGTGGTCGAGACCGTGAAAGTCGTCGTCTATGAAGATGATGGGAGGCATGCGGCGTCTGTGATGGGAGTGGGTAATGTGGTTGATGGATTGAATATGGCAGAGGTGTTTCTTTCTGGCAAAAAAGGTGGATCCTCCACTAGCGAAGCCACCAGAGATGGTGTTGATAGTGCCACGTAGGGGAGGATCGGCGGGGGTGATGTCGGTACGGGCCGGTTGGGGATCCTGGTTAGCGGGTTGGGCGGGGCGTCTGTCGTGGTGAGAGCCGTGTGGAGGGCGTCTATGGTCAGATCGATGGGGGTGACAGGATCGAGAGGGATGATCATCTCTACGGATGAAGCGGCGAAAGTGACCAGCACAGACTAGTTCTTCTATTTTATCCTAGAGTGCTTTGTAGTCTTTTGTAGTGCGGCCATGGTTGCGGTGGTAGCGGCAATACTTGGTCATATCAGCATTAGGGGGAGTGGTTGTCTTACGTGGTGGCGAAATGAGGTCAGCTTGTAGGGCCTCATCAAGGAGGCGGGATTGAGCTACAGTAAGGGGAGCATATCTAGTAAAATGGGGTTGGCGGGGCTCGCGTGGGCAGGTGTCGGGGCGAGGGTGTTGTGGGGTGGGGTTGGCGGAGGTGGTGGCATAGTCATTACAGAATTTGGTGTGGAGGGTTTGCATTTCTTCCATGCGAACATAGTCGGCTGCACTTAACTTGAGCTCATGCATAGAGGTAGGTGGGTGGAGGTAGACATTGTTGGCAAAGGGGCCGAGTTGTAGGGTGAGTGCCATACATTGGAGGATCATTTCCTGGTGGAGGTGTGGGGTACGAAGGGCTGCTTTGCTGAAACGATCGATGAATGCTCTGAGTGGTTCACCTTGTTCTTGCCAGATGCCCAAGAGGGAGACCGTAGTGCTTTGATGTGGTCGGCTGCCAGCGAAATGGGTTGGGAACATATGGGAAAGAGCGTCGAAGTTGTCGATGGAATAGGGTGGAAGGGTTGTGAACCATTCAAGAGCGGGGCCCTTGAGGGTGGTGGGGAAGGCTTTGCAAAAGACTGCGTCTTGGGACGTGTAGAGGGCGACATGGGTGATGTAGATTTTAAGATGTTCGTCAGGGTCGGTTTCACCGGTGTAGGGGTCTAGTGTGAAGGGTTCCCACTAGGTGGGAAGGGGGGTGTTGGCGATGAAGTCGGTGAAGGGGTGGCGACGTCTGGGTTGTTGGGGTGGTAGCGGATGGGGGGGATGGGATGGTGAACAAGAGTGGGAAAGGTGGAGGTGAAGTTGTGAGGGGGGATGTGGGTTGTCGGAAGGTAATGTGGGTTGTAAGGTGGGAAATGGGTAGTGTGTAGGGTGGTGGGTATGTTGTAGGGGACCTGGGTGGTAGGGAGGGTAGTAGCAGGGGTAGGGACTGCGGTGTGTCCTGATTGGGTGGAGGGGAAGTGAGTGGGATGGGTGGAGGGAATGAGTGTTTGTTGGGTGGTGGTGAAGGTGTGAGGGGTGGGGTTGCATTCACTTTCTTCTTCTGTGGGCTGGAAGGCTGGGGACCTTGCAGCCTCAGACGCCTCCTTGGCTTTTCCTTTTAGGGTGGGATCAGCTTCGATCTTTCGCCTAAGGCGAGAATTCTCTTGTCGTAGCGCATCCATCTCATCAGCGCTGCGTTTCTTCAGATCTGCCAGCTCTTGTTGCATTTTGGCCTGGCCGTCTAGGATGGCGGCTAGGTCAAGGGTGACGTTAGCAGGTACTGAGGGACCAACATCTGCCTGCTTGTTAACTCCAGCTCTACTGCGGGTTGAAACCATCTTTAGAGAAAAACGGGTACTAAGGTGTTGTCTCGTGCCCCACGGTGGGCGCCAATTGTTCTTGCAGAGAACAAATAAGATAAGTTAGGCACGAGTGTCACCTTACCTATGCAGTCTGCTATCTCCTCAGTTGGCCTCTTCCCGGTTGGTACATGTCTGCTTGGACCCAGTAGGGGTTACCTGTAGAAGGGACTCTGAAGCTCAAGTCAACTAAAGCTCTCAAAAAGTCAAATTAGGTGATTAATGGAGTAATGAATGCGTACCTTTAATTACTGGGGTTCACGCGTATTTATAGAGTATTAATTATGTTTGGCCACGTCATGGGCTGGGCCCTAGTTTGGGCTGTAGGTGGGCCTGGACCCTGGCCCAGGCCCTTAGTTCGATTATTGTGGGCTCATTGGATATTAGGGGGTTTTGATTCTGCTAAGTCTTTTGGAATGGTCTGATCTGGTTACTTCTCTAGTTGGCTTATGGCATCTTTGTCCATGTAGTGTCCTAGGTTGGCCTATGGCATCTTTGTCCGTGTACTGTCCTAGGTTGGCCTATGGCGTCTTTGTCCGTGTACTGTTCTAGGTTGGCCGCTCCATTAGCAACCTTTGTTATGAGTTTAGGCTGGCTTAGGTCTATCCCGGCCTGAGGCGTGTACTTTAGCTGTTTCCGGCATATATGTGGGGGTTGTTTGTTGTTATTTATATGGTTAAGTTGGCCAGGTACGGTACAGTCAATTAAACCATTCTTTAAGCACACAAATTTAATTAATTACCCAGAATTAAACATTAAATGAAGGCATAAATATGAACTCATCACTACCCATGAAATATGGATCTTCTTATAATAAGAATAACTTTCCACAATCAACTTAGTCACCAAGAACTAACCCAAAGAGAGAACATTTTTCAGTCAAGATGTAAACTTTTAGAAAACATATGTTTTCTCATTATAGATAGTGACTCATGTTGCAATTGTTGTAGCACAATGCTAGTTGAAAAGTTAGCATTAACTATCTCGTCTCATCCACAACCTTACAAACTTCAATGAATTAATAATGATGAGGACATAGTAGTTAATCAACATGTGGAAGTTAAGTTTTTCATAGAAAATTCGAGGATAGTGAGCTATGTGACATAGTACCTATGGAAGCTTGTCACATCTTGTTGGGAAGGCCTTAACTTTTTGAAAGAGAAATCATACACTATGGTCCTACCAATGAGATAACTTTCACCTACAAGGATAACAAGTTTTTGCTTCATCCTCTCACACCTTCTCAAGTGGAAGAAGACCAAGTGAAAATGAGAAATAAGAGAGAAAAAGAAAGAGATGACACTTGCACACACAAAAGTGAGATCAATTGTTCAAAGTGTCAAAGTAGTACACACAAGTTCAATAAGTGCCCTAACAAAAGAGTACTCATGTTAAGGACCAAAGGCTTGTGTGAAGATTCAAAAGAGGTTTTCTTTCCCTCTTCCTCTAGTAGAATGTAAAGACAATACCAAATAAGACCTTGTGTTGGAAAAGGAAGTCACTCTAGAAACACATGGATTCAACACAAGGCAAACAAGAGTTTAAGGAGAAAGGCTCCCTAACTTCAATGCCTTAATCATTCATTTGATTAAAGGTGCATAATCCTTGAGAGCTAAATGTTTGGGATGATTATTCTAATAACACTTACTTTGACTCTTGTTTTTTGCAGAAGGATATTTGACCCTAGAAATAAAGTCAAACTCTCCAAAAGGATGGGGGATGTTCATAAGAAAACTTGAAGATTTGAGGACAAATCCTTCGGAAGAGGGAAGGGATGATGGCAAACCCCCTAGCCATGGCCAAACACTTTCAAGAAGAGTTGGAGTCATATATGCAAGGTGAAACAAATCTCTATCTATTAGGCCATTTTGGAGTATCTTTAGTACGGAATATTTAAACCTTGTATTAAGGGTCATGTAGTGTAGGATTTCTTTTAGGCCTTGTATTAAGGGCCATGTAGACTAGGGTTTTTGAACAATCTTGCTTAAGCTATAAGACAATGTTTGCGCCTAGCTTAAGCTAATCTTAGGTGATTAATTTTGTAACCCTAGCTTGGTGGAGAGACATAGTGCCCGCATGGAAAGCTCTTAGTGGAGAGTTTTTTTACAAAGGTAGTGGTCATGTGTCACTTTCTTAATAGAGAACTTTTACTAAATGGCTTTGCACATGGCACTATAGGAATGTAGATTTTTTCTAAGAGTTAGAGTGCCACATGTCATGCTCTCCTTCACCAAGATGGTATTTTTAGGATTTGGTGCAAGGTAACATTTTTAGGGTTTTTGGTCTACTTTAGAGACATTTTACTTTATAAATAGAGGTGTCTGTCCCATGTATTTTCACCTATGAATTGAGTAATGTTATGCTGCAAAAATTGTGTCATACTACTCATTTTGGTCACCAAAAGGTTAGAGCATCCCATGTAGTCTCCTCTAGTCACCGTCCTCTTGAGTTGACCCAACCACTCTTTAGAATACATTAAACACCACCACAACCTCTCCCCTTGCTTGATTCATATAGCTTGGAGGAGGAGACATCATCTCACCACCCCTAAACACCATAAAATCAAGACACCCATCACCCTTTTCATTAGCTTTCTCACCACCATCCTAGGAGGTCTCAATCTTGGCTTGAGTCATATAGCTTGGAAGGAGCTTGATGACATACCCCCTAGCCATGGGTAAGCTCTTTCAAGAAGAGTTTGAGTTATCTATGCAATGTGAAGCAAAGCTCTATCTATTAGGCCATTTTGGAGTATCTCTAGTAGATTAGGAATATTTAGACCTTGTATTAAGGGTCATGTAGTGTAGGATTTCTTTTAGTTCTTATATTAAGGGCAAGTAATATAGGGATTTTGAAAAATCTTCCTCAAGTTGTAGGGCAATGTTTGTGCCTAGCTTAAGCTAATCTTAGGTAATTAATTTTGTAACCCTAGTTTGGTGGATAGACATTGTGGCCACATGGTATGCTCTTAATGGAGAGTTTTTGATGGCACACCCTTAGCTAAGGTTCAATCACAAGAAGCGTGGCTAAGCAAATTCAAGAAGAGTTAGCAACATCTAGTCAAGGTGAAGCTAAACTCCTTTTCACTTGGGCCATAATGGAGCATTTTTAGACCTTGTATTAAGGGTCATGTAGTGTAGGTTTTCATTTGAAGGCCTTGTATTAAGGGTCATGTAGTGTAGGGTTTTAAAAAAAATGGCTTAAGTAGAGAGCATCATATGCGCCTAGCTTAAGCAACTCTTTGATGTTTAATTATGTTAATCAAGCTAGCTTAGGAAGAGTATCCCACATGTGCTACATGGCAAGCTCTTTAATGAAGAGTTCTCTTACAAAGTTATTGGTCATGTGTCATTGTCCTATTGGAGAAGCTTTTCATAAAGTAGCTTTCCACATGACAACACATGAGTGGTTTGTTTTGTGAGAGTGAGGATTGCCACATGTCAAACTCTCCTCCACCAAGATATCACTTTTAGGGTTTTGGTTCATGTTAGGATTTTAGGGTTTTGACGAGCGAGCCTCAGCGAATCTTTGGCGGAAACTCCTCGCAAAGTCGTGAATCGTCAAACGTTCGGTGGAAATTCCACCAAACAAGCAGCGGAAGACTGAGTTTCAGTGGGGAACTCTCACTGAAAGGGTAACCCGACGAGGTTAAAAACCTAATCTAGGGTTAGGGTTGAGCTAAGACGAAAGGGGAAATTTATCACTCTCACTCATCAAAGCTGAATTTTACAAAGAGTGGCCTTCCTTTTATAGGTGAAGGCAGCCAAAATAGTAAACAAGAGAAGGATGGATGCCGTCTAACACAAACCTAACGGCAAAAGGAAACCCTAACGGTGCTAAAGATGGAGAACGTGAATCAGAAACCAGCACGCATGAAGCAGAAGGGTTTCGTGTGAGGTAAAACGTGAGGGTTGTTGCTGAAACCCTAACAACAGCGTGCAATAGGCGTTTTAGGAGAAAAATGTGACACAAATGTGTGGCTTGCGTGAGGCGTGATGATGAAATGTGAAGATGGGCCGCTGTTCAGGAAAATCATGCGTGATGGAGGCAACCCTAACTAAAGAAAGGAACAGCTCTATTGGCAACAAACGCTTGCAGGCAAAAGAAAGAAGTGTGGTCCACGCGTGATGCAAAGCAAATTGTAGAATGTGCGAGAATCCAAAATTGGGCTGTTGGAGATTTAGCACAAGTCTCGGCCCAACATAGATTGGTGATGTCGTTAAGTGTGCACGCGTGAAGTGAAGATGCGTGAGATATGTAGTTGGCTGCACTTTGTTAGATTCCTTGGCCACGCATATGGGCTGCTTCATTATATTCATGCCCAATTTGGATGAAAGCATTCTGAATCACGTGGTTGATGGCCAACATAGGTGTGGTGACGAATTGGGCTGCAGGCCCAATATCAATTGGACAACTTGGAGAAAAGCTACAATTAGCAAAACAAGCCTAATTAGAATCCACTTATTTAATTAAAAAATAAAAAAAGATTAAAAGAAATTAAAAAGGAATGGCCTAGCCAATGACCCAAGCTATTGAAAGCCTCTTAGGGTGATATTCATCATCCCCTCCCTCTTGAAACGGATCTGTCCTCAGATCAAGAGGTTTTTTTAAGGCCCACAGCAATTAAAGATGAATTCCTCCAGGATCAAAAATATATCTGCAATAGTCATCAAATAAAATTGTATTAAAATCATAATGACCATGCAGTATAAGTGATTGGGAAGTGTGTGAAAATGAGCTCTTAAAGATTGAAAAAAATGGTATTAGGCCCACTTCACAAAAAGAATGTTTTACACTTTGACTAAGATGATTTTTGAAATGAATTTTAGAGTCAAAGTGTGTTGGTACATAGGATGTTGAGGATGATGAAATAAGGGAATGAGATTGAGAACAAAATGGTTGAGAAAGAAACAAAACAAAAGATTTAATGTCAAAGTGAATAGAGTTTAAAGATGGAAGAACTTCGTTTGAAAATTGGAACCTAATGGAAGGGATTGGTAAAAGATTTAACACCAAATCCTTAACAATGAGGTCCCTTTTTGCATTTGAAATGGTCTTTAACTCTTCCACCTGTGATTGTATTTCAAGATTACTCTCTTGTGTTATTTTCTCCCTTTCCTCTATGTCTTTTCTCTCATTCTCTTTTTTTTTTCTTCTCTTTTAACTCTTTTTTCTCTTTCTCTTTTTTTAGTTGTTCCTCTTCTTCTCTCAATTCTTGTTCAAATTTCTCTCTTTCTTTCTGCTCTCTTCTCTAAATTCTTATTCTTTCTTTTTCTTCCAACTCCTTCATCTCTCTTAGAAGTATTGTGAGTTTTTCCTCCTTCCTCCTTGCTATTTCAATCTTCTTTTTCTCTATCTCACGATCAAAATCAAAGGAAGGTGGTATGAATGTTCTTCTCATGCATGCTCTCAACTCACTCCAATTTTGAATGGGAGATTTTCTTCCTTTTTCCAGTCTAGACTGCCTATAATCCCACCACTCCCTTGCATGTCCTACAAAACTAGAAATGCATAAAGTAAGAAAGTAGTATTTACTATGTCTAAGATGGAAAGAATGCACCAAATAATCTATTTCCCTCTCCCAAGATATGTATGATAATGCACTTATGTCCTCACCAAAGAAAGGGAATGTACTCTCATGCGTATGATGTATTTTATCCTCACTATGACTACCTAAATGCAATCCTCTATACGAATGAAAACTCATCTTGCCAAAAACACTTATCAAACAATTTTTTTTTCACAAAGAAACTTTAGGAATTTCTAAAGAGAAAATAATGGAAAAGATTTATAGAGATGTTCCCAGGAAAGGGAGGTGAGTCTCATGGACAAGCTTAGAAACCTAACCTTTCCTAGCCAGAAATCTCTAAATTTCTTTCATAAAAATTCTCAATAAAATTTCCCAACAAAACAGATTTTAATTGTGAAAAAGGACTTTCAAAGTGTGTGAAATCCTATGACCAAAGAAAGGTCAACTAAGTTTTGAAAGATTTGCACCTAGATATCAGAGAGACGTAAAACATAAATTTCAGCATGCATAACACACACATAACCTGGACATGGAAAGCATAAAGAACAAGAAAACAAAAAATAGGAAAACATAAACTAGACGAGAAGTTTTCCTAAGTGAAGAATCAAGTGGCACTTGGAACCCCTTGATAACCTCACACTACACGTTTAAAAAGCTATTACAAACAACTAAGGAATGGAATTGCAATAATGCATTTTCCCATTCCAAAGCAAATGAACAGAAACTAAAACAAGAAAATTACACCACAAAGTTCCATGATATCAAAACAAATAGAAATGGGAAAAACAAATCTGCAACTAGAATTGGACCAGTTTGCTCTCTATTTACTCTCGGTCCAGCCACAAAATGGGTGCTCTCATGTGTTTGCACTCCTTCTTTAAGTCCCAGCTCACTCCACAAGTCCTCTCGGAATGCTATCTCAATACCTTTTCCCACAATTCATCCTACAGCTCTACCTTCAAGAGAAAGGTAATCACCTACAAAGTTGCCAAATCAGTGAGTTTTATGCCAACTGAAACAAGATCACTCACGGTCTGCCACATAAGAATAACAAAGCATAAAATCAAGAAAAGCTCAAATGGAAGAATTGGACAACATCAAGTGAAGGATTGAATGACAAACTCAATGAAATTGTTACAGTGGTATATAGCAAAAGTAAAAGTGATATGCAACTATTCATCAATGATGAGATATCAATCTAGACAACACAAGTTCCAATAGAAGCAAGTACACATGGCCAAGTAAACATATGCAGATGGTTAGAAATAAGGAGAAACTAAACCAACACGGAAGAAACAAAGTGCAGTTCAGTTTAGCCAATAAACACAGCCAAAATAAGCAACAACAGAACTGGAAGTGATGCAAACAGTGACTGCACATAGCAAATCAGCCAAAACATAATGGTCAAGGTTCCACTCTGCATAACAGATACACCACAACGGGTAACAAAATCAGAATATGGAAAACTGCAATAAGAAGCATGACTTAGCCAATCATGAGTATAGGCAAAGATGCACCTGAAAATCTTGATTCAAAAAATGAAACAACCACTACAGCAGAGACCGTGAATGAAATGTTAGGAAAAGATATCTAAGCTAATCACAGATTAACAAAAGTGTGATATAGCAAATAGAAGACACAGTCAAAGTAGTGAACCAGATAGCAACATTCAATTGAGTTCATAACGAAATCACCTAGTGGTAGCAACACAAACCAACATGATAAAGCAGCAAACGCCAGATTTAGTAGACAATGATGTTATAAAACAGAAACAGGGCGCAGCACAAAGAGAAACACAAATCAGATTAGACTGTGATGGAATACGCATGAAATGCTTTAGTCACAGCAATCCTTGGCCACCAGATGAATTTCCAGAGCAAGAACAGAATCAAACAAAGCACAAAGGAATAACAGAATCAACTACTATCAGTGAAAAACATCACAACTGAAACTGGAACAGAACTGGAAAACAATTGGAAAAACAATGCAAGAACTCAGCACGAATTAGACATGAAATAGTGAAAAATACATTGCAAAAAAATTGCTATTGATCTACTAGCAATATGTGAACTCCACAAAACACAGGAAACAACGCATGTGATACACAGCAATGACAAAATAGACGTGCAACACAGATCAACAGAACAAAATTAGGCACACATCTATGGAATCAGCAACATACAAAGCAACTAACATGACCTAAGACAAAACATGATTCGAAAAAAATTAAAGCTAAGTAAAAAAACGAAAGTAAACCTAAGACATGCATTTGAACGGCAGATTAGGCAGCTTAAGACATGATATCATCAGTATTGATTCAAGAATAAACAAATTTGAATAAATTTCAGTGAAAACAACCAACAACACACAGATTCTCGAAGAGCAACAAAGATGAACTCAAACAACTTCGTACAAAACAGAAATCAAACAGATTCGATATAAGAATCAGAGATAAGTGAAGAAACTTATCTTTGAAGACCTCCTCGCTCCAAGCTCGAAACCAGAGCTCTGATTACCACATGATGAGCGAGCCTCAGCGAATCTTTGGCGAAAACTCCTCACAAGGCCGTGAATCGTCAAACGTTCGGTGGAAATTCCACCAAATAAGCAGCGAAAGACTGAGTTCTAGTGGGGAACTCTCACTGAAAGGGTAACCCGACGAGGTTAAAAACCTAATCTAGGGTTAGGGTTGAGCTGAGATAAAAGGGGAAATTTATCACCCTCACTCATCAAAGCTGAATTTTACAAAGAGTGGCCTTCCTTTCATAGGTGAAGGCAGCCGGAACAGTAAACAAGAGAAGGATGGATGTCGTCTAACACAAACCTAACGGCAAGAGGAAACCCTAACGGTGCTAAAGATGGAGAACGTGAATCAGAAACCAGCACGCATGAAGCATAAGGGTTTCGTGTAAGGTAAAATGTGAGGGTTGTTGCTGAAACCCTAACAACAGCGTGCAAGAGGCGTTTTAGGAGAAAAATGTGACACAAATGTGTGGCTTGTGTGAGGCGTGATGATGAGATGTGAAGATAGGCCGTTGTTCAGGAAAATCACGCGTGATAGAGGCAACCCTAATTAAAGAAAGGAACAGCTCTGTTGGCAACAAACGCTTACGGGCAGAAGAAAGAAGTGTGGTCCACGCGTGATGCAAAGCAAATTGTAGAATGTGCGAGAATCCAAAATTGGGCTGTTGGAGATTTAGCACAAGTCTCGGCCCAACATAGAGTGGTGATGTCGTTAAGTGTGCACACGTGAAGTGAAGATGCGTGAGATGTGTAGTTGGCTGCACTTTGTTAGATTCCTTGGCCATCCATATGGGCTGCTTCATTATATTCAGGCCCAATTTGGATGAAAGCATTCTGAATCACGTGGTTGATGGCCAGCATAGGTGTGGTGACGAATTGGGCTGCAGGCCCAATATCAATTGGACAGCTTGGAGAAAAGCTACAATTAGCAAAACAAGCCTAATTAGAATCCACTTATTTAATTAAAAAATAAAAGAAGATTAAAAGAAATTAAAAAGGAATGGCCTAGCCAATGGCCCAAGCTATTGAAAGCCTGTTAGGGTGATATTCATCAGGTTTGGACCATTTTGGAGACACATTACTTTATAAATAGAGTTGTCCCCCCATGTATTTGGCACTTTGAGAATGATAATGTTATGTTGCCCATATTATTTTTGAGCCATACATCTTCTATTAGTCACTTGCTAGAGCATCTCAAAGGTCCCTCTAGCACCCCTTTCTCTAGAGTTTGTCTAACCTCTCTAAGAGCTCCACAAACCACCTTCATCCCATAATTAAATCACCCAAACCGAGAGTCATTTTCTCTCAACACTAAGCTTCACCGAATCCACCATCTACCATAGTCACCATTCCAAGCTTTGGCCTAACCTAGCTTGAGGACGAGGCTATCAGTTTTCTTACAAAGGTAGTGGTCATGTGTCACTTTTCTAGTGGAGAACTTTTGCTAAAGAGGCTTTCCACATGGCACTCTAGGAATGGAGAGTTTCTCTAAAAAATAGAGTGCCACATGTCATGCTCTCCTTCACCAAGATGGAATTTTTAGGATTTGGTGCAAGGTAGAATTTTTAGGGTTTTTGTATACTTGGAGACACCTTACTCTATAAATAGAGGTGTCTGCCCCATGTATTTTCACCTATGAATTGAGTAATGTTATGCTGCAAAAATTGTGTCACTTTCTTAATAGAGAACTTTTACTAAATGGCTTTCCACATGACACTATAGGAATGTAGAGTTTTTCTAAGAGTTAGAGTGTCACATGTCATGCTCTCCTTCACCAAGATGGTATTTTTAGGATTTGGTGCAAGGTAACATTTTTAGGATTTTTGGTCTACTTTAGAGACGTTTTACTCTATAAATAAAGGTGTTTGCCCCATGTATTTTCACATATGAATTGTGTAATTTATGGTGCAAAAATTGTGTCATACTACTCATTTAGGTCACCAAAAGGTTAGAGCATCCCATGTGGTCTCCTCTAACCACCCTCCTTTTGAGTTAGCCCAACCTCTCTTGAGAATACATTAAACACCACCATAGTCTCTCCTCTTGCTTGAATCATATAGCATGGAGGAGGAACCACCATCTCACCACTCCAAACATCATAAAACCGAGACACCCACCACCTATTTTCCATAGCTCCCTCACCACCATCTTCCCTTCATATAGCTTGGAAGAAGCTCCTCCATCAGAGCTCCTCCGTCACCTTTTTCTTCCAACACCTCCATAAGTAACAATATTTCATTTTACCCTATATTAAGAAACATAAAAAATCCTAAAACCCTAATTTTACATATCCTTTTCTTCCTTGTGCCACGAAATGCCCTTCACCTTCCTCCCTTTTACTTCTTTTTTTTTCTTTTACACATTTGTCTAGGATTGAAGACAAAATCCCTACTCGACTTGTGATGGGAGGTGAAAGATTAAAAGAGAAAAGAAATTTGAAAAAGAATAACCATGGGAAAGAAGTTGTTTGAGTTATTAAAAAAAAACTTCCAAAATGGGTATTTCGGAACATTCTTCTCCATGGTTATTGTTCTCCAAATTTCCTTTTCTCCTTCAACCTTTCATCTTCTGTCACACTTCAAGTGGAGATTTCGCCTTTAATCCTGCACCATTTTATGTAAAAGAAGAAAATGAAGCAAGAAGGAGAAGGTGCAGGGGCATTTCATGACACGAGAAAAGAAAGGAAATGTAAAATTAACATTTTAGGATTTTCAATATTTTTTAATAAAGGGTAAAATGAAGATATTATACATCTTTCACACACAGATCAGAGAAAAAAAAAACAATACACAAATCCTCTCCATACCATTGTACATACCTCATACCTCCAAGTTTAGTCTTCCAATTGTAAGACCCGTGGAAATTAATTAATTAAATAATTAGATAAGTAATAAATGCGGGTGGTGGGAAACTTTGAAGGCATTAAATGTTAATTGTATGATGTGGAAAAGTACTAGCTCAATTGGTTGAGAGTACTTTGTTTGTGTGAGAGGACTTGGGTTCTAGTCCTATGTATGCCATTTGTGTGTTATTTGTTTTGTTATTATTTTAATAATATATTTGTGCCTATTGAATAATAGTATAAGCATAGAACTTTGATAATTATCACTAAATATGTGTTGGCATAATGTTTGTGCTTGGGCCTTATGAGTGGTGGGTCACGGGTTCAAACCTTGTTAGAGGTAAAATAGACTTTATTTTTGCTAAATAAAGTTGTGGGAGTGAATGTGAAAGGGCAAAGGTAAACCCAGCAGAAGGGGTAGACAAAAGGGGCTAAAAAACCATTGAAACTTTATCCTTCCTCTTTGTGCACTTACTTTTCATGATATGTATTATGGTTCTGTGCATTTTTTTTTCAGTTGTAAATTGAGTGTTGTGAATTCGTGAATGTGTGATCATGAGAAACAATTGGATTGGTGGTTTTAAGTTGCAAAACCCTTTGTGCATTTTTGTTTTATGAAGGAGGGTTTTGGTACTGTATTGGTCAAGTATGGCCAAACCTCTTAGTTTTTGGTGATTCAAATGTGATTATACCATGTTTATAGGATATGCTTATGGATATGAATTGTTGGTATTGTTTATGCTTGGAGTTGGGCATGGTTTGGCTGTTTTTCGCATGTGATCAGAGGAGAACCTCTGCAATTTTCGCCCAAGCAGGTTCATCTCGCCTAAGCGAGAGTTGCAAAGTCTTGTTTTTGGTTTTGGTTCGCGTTTCTCGCCTAAGCGACCAGGGATAGGGTTGAGTGACTTGGTCTCTCGCCAGGCGAGAGACACTCGCCCAGGCGAGGTCGCGAGGAAACCTAGACTTTTTTAGCGCGACTTCTCACCTAGGCGAGAGGTTTTGGGATGTTGAGCGACAGGTATGCTCGCTTAGGCGAGAATGGCTCGCCTAAGCGAGGTCGCGATGAGACTTGGTGTGTTTCTTTGTTGAATCCTCGTCCAAGCGAGGAGCTTTGTGTGTTGAGCAACTTAAGGTCTCGCTCAGGCGAGAAGAGCTCGCTTAAGTAAGATAAAGTGATACATCCACTGTTTCACGCTCGCTCAGGCGAGGTGGGCTAGCTTTAGCGAGGCTGGTGGACTAGCCTGGGCGAAGGTACTTGGCTTAAGCGAGTGTGCTGTGTATTCTATGATTGTGGGTGCTGTTTGGGATTGGTTGATAGTTAATTCATAAATTAGTGGTATTATATGCGTGTGTGTGATGTGGTTGGACTTGAAGGACTAAGTCCATAGGATTTTGGGATGTGCTTGGAATGAGTCACGAGCGAGGAGTTCGTGATTGGTGGACCGCATGCGGAATGTGAACTATTTAGTTCACCGGAGGTACCCTTGTTGGGATGAATGAGCGAGAGAGTTCATTTCATGCTCAACTTGGGAATGCTATGAGCGAGGGAGTTCATAGTAGGAAAGGTGGGTATGCGTGTCCGGGTCCGAGCGACAGTTCGAATGAACGGGCGTGAGAGTCCGTGAAGCAGGACTACAAGCGGGATAGGCTTATAGGTTGGACCACGAGCGAGGAGGGTCATGGAAGCACATGAAATCCCGGAGTTAGAGTACATGCATGAACTCATATTGGTTATGAGTGTGGAAAGGAGGGTATTTTGAAAATAAACAAATGCATACTTATGAATGGGCTGGGGATTTAATTTAATATTTATTTATATTTGTGTGCATAGCTCACCCTATCTGTTTGTGTGTGGCAATGATCGGGTAATTTATTATTCGGGAGCAGATAATGTTACAGGTGAGCCAGGAGACGCTTAGTGGCGGTGAGTGGGCTCAGTGCACGAGGGGATTTTATAACTATTTTTTGTTTAATTTATATGTAATTTGATTACAATTTTTTTACGGTTTTAGAATATTGGATTATTAATGTTTTAAAGATTTTAAATTTCCCGTGGTTTTTAGGAAATAGTTACTTTAATAAATCAGGTTTTAGTATATAAATTGTTGTTTATTATTTATTTTAAGTAATATCCTACCGGGATGTTACATATGGTATTAGAGCAAAAGTTTTGAAAATGTTTTAAAAATAATTTGGGGCTTTTGGGGAGTGAGCATATCGTTTGATTGTGTGTGTGATTTAGTTGCATGTTGGCAAGATATGAGTGGCTTTGTTTAACTCAGTGAAATGATTTTAATAGTTGACATGTGGCGTATTCAGGTTATGACTGCTAACAGGAGGAGAAGGAGTGGGACTGGTGCTGATGACATCACAGAGGCTATTCACCGGATGGTGGATGCGATGCAGCCATCTGTAGCAGCGCAGCCTAGAATGGCGATTGAACAAGTTAGGGTGCCAACTGTGGAGGATTTCTTACGTCACAAGCCAGCTGAGTTCACTAGCAAAGCCTCTCCCGATGAAGCGGGTGATTGGCTCCGCAAATGTGAGAAAATCTTCAAAGTAATGAACTGTGTGGATGAGCAGAAGCTCATGTTTGCTACTTACTTGCTGAATGACGACGCATAGTATTGGTGGGCGGAGATGCAGTAGCAAATGCAAACCCGGGAGGAACAGGTTGACTGGACCAACTTCAGGACTCGTTTCCTAGAGAAGTATTTCCCTGATACGGCGAGACAAGATCGAGAGGCTGAATTTCTTGCATTGCAGCAAGGGGATATGACAGTGCAAGAATATGTTAATAAGTTTGAGCATCTAGCGAGGTACTACTCGCAAGACATTAGCGAGGAATGGAGGTGCCTTAAGTTTGAGCGAGGACTCAAACATGAGTTGAAGAAGGTGGTGACACCTTTGAGGGAGAGAAGATTCCCAGTCTTGGTGGAGCAAGCCCAGAGTGTTGAGCACTTAGAGAAGGGCCCTGGTCCCGTTGTCCGACATCAGAGGAATGTCGTGGAGGCTCGACAGATGAAGAAGCCTTACAGCCGTCCTCCTACCACCTTAGGAGATTTTAAGTGCTTCCAATGTGGGGGAGCGCACTTGAAGAGGAATTATCCGCAATTGAAGAGTTCACCTGACGAACAGGGGAACAGTCACAAATGCTTCATTTGCAATCAGCCCGGGCATTTCGCTAATCAATGCCCTGAGAAGAAGGCCAGTGCCACAAAGAAACCACCAGCCTCTAGAGTGGAGAGAGCTAGAGCAGTTGGGAGGGTCTTTGCCATGACATCTACTGAGGCTACTCAGTCAGGTAATCTAGTATTACAACCTTGTTTACTTTTGGGTCATGATGTAATGGTGTTATTTTATTCTGGCGCAACACATTCGTTTATCTCTAATGCATGTATGGGGAGATTGAGTCTGGAGAAACGTGACTTGGGGTGTGAGTTGCTTGTTTCAACTTCTTCCTCGGGTCAAGTAGCTACCAGTTCAGTATGTGTTGGGTGTTCAATGGCAGTGGCAGGTCGCAGATTCAAGGTGAACTTGGTGTGCTTGCCCTTGGAGGGACTGGATGTGATATTGGGAATGGACTGGTTGTCTAACAATCACATCATAATTGATTGTGGACGGCGCAATTTGGTATTCCCAGAACATGAAGGATTGGGTTGATCCCAACTCGAGAAGCTGTGAAAGTATTGCAAGAAGGGGCCATGTGTTTCATGGTGATGGCAAAGCCAGAGAAGAAAAGTGTTACAGAAATGATCCAATCCATACCTGTAGCTAGCGAGTATGCGGATGTATTTCCAGATGAAGTGCCAGGATTGCCGCCGAGTCGAGACATTGACTTCACCATTGATCTCATTCCTAGTGCAGGTCCAATGCCTATGGCTCCATACAGAATGGCACCAACAAAGCTCCCAAAACTCAAGAAGCAAATTGAGGAGCTAATGGAGAAGCAATTCATCTGACCGAGCGCGTCATCCTGGGGAGCTCCAGTCTTATTGGTGAAAAAGAAGGACGGGAGTTCGCGACTTTGCGTGGATTATAGATAGATAAATAAGCTGACAATTAAGAACAAGTATCCAGTGCCAAGGATCAACGACCTGCTGGATCCGTTGAAGGGTGTAGGGGTGTTCTCCAAAATAGATTTGAGGTCGGGGTATCACCAGATTCTGGTCAAACCAGAATATGTGCAAAAGACGACATTCAGGTCCAGATATGGTCACTATGAATACGTGGTGATGCCATTTGGAGTGACGAATGCACCGGCGGTATTCATGGACTACATGAATAAGATTTTCTGACCCTGGTTGGATAAGTTTGTTATCGTCTTCATTTATGACATTCTTATCTACTCGAGGAATCAGGAAGATCATGTTGATCATTTGAGGGTGGTATTTGATGTGCTTAGAGAACATCAATTGTATGACAAGTTATCCAAGTGCGAGTTTTGGCTTGAGGAAGTGCAATTCCTCGGGCATGTAATATTAGCTAAAGGTATCGCAGTGGATCTAGCCAAAATAGAAATAGTGCTGAAGTGGGAAAGGCCTAAGACCGTAACAAAGGTGAAGAGCTTCTTGGGCTTGGCAGGTTATTACTGAAGGTTTGTGGAGGGGTTTTCAAAGAAGGTAAATCCTTTGACACAACTCACGAGGAAGGATCAGCCGTTCTCATGGACGGAGAAGTGTGAGGAATGTTTTGAGGAAATGAAAAGATGTTTGACTACCGCTCTAGTTTTAGTAATTCCTAATATTGAGAATAAGTTTGAAGTGTATTGTGACGCCTCTTACCTAGGTTTGGGGTGAGTATTGATGCAAGAAGGGAGGCCAGTGGCGTATGCCTCACGGCAATTAAAGGTACATGAGAAAAATTACCCGACTCGTGACTTGGAGCTAGCAGCCATTGTGTTCACTCTTAAGTCTTGGAGGCACTATCTGTACGGCTCCCAATTCCCAATGTTTAGCGATCACAAGAGTCTGAATACTTGTTTGATCAAAAGGAGCTGAATATGAGGCAGCGCAGGTGGATGGAGTATCTGAAGGACTATGACTTTGAATTGCTTTATCACCCGGGCAAGAAAAATGTTGTAGCCGACGCTCTAAGCCGGAAGAAGATGCACATGTCTTGTATGATGATAAAGGAGTTAGAGTTGATTGAGAAACTCAGAGATATGAATCTCGGGATGCAGTTTGGGCAAGACTCCATACAGTGCAGCTTGTTCAAAGTCACCAATGAATTTTTGAATGAAATTCGTGTGGCTCAAGGACACGATTTGGAATTACAATAGTTTGTAGGGTGGTTGGGTACAAAGAAGGGGAAGGACTATCAGATGGGAGCAAACGACATTCTACGCTTTAAAGGTAGAATGTGTGTGCCTGGAGAACCTTTATTCAGAAGGTAGATTTTGAAGGAGGGCCATTATAGTCGTCTTAGCATACATTCAGGTATGACTAAGATGTATAAGGATTTAAAGGAGTCCTTTTGGTGGAATGGCATGAAGGCGGACGTAGCAGACTTTGTTGCTCAGTTTTTGGTATGTCCAAAGGTCAAAATTGAACATCAAAGGTCGGGAGGTACACTGCAACCACTAGACGTACCTCAATGGAAGTGGGACAGTATCTCTATGAATTTTGTGACACATCTTCCGAGGTCGACAAAGGATCATGATTCAGTCTGGGTGATAGTAGACTGACTGACAAAATGTGCACATTTCTTGCCTATGAATCAGAAGTGGTCTATGGACAGGTGATAATGTTAATTTTTACCATTATCCAAGCTACATTTTCTTAGCAAAATCATCTCTTCCAAAGCTTTTAACCAACTTAATCCTCAAATTTATCATACTTTTATAAATAAATACATTTTGGGTTACATTGATCTAAATATACCATTAATCCCCATTTTTTGTGTCTATTTATATATTGAAAGCTTTTTTCCAAGAGTCCAGACAAATGAGTAACCTGGAACAGCAAGGAGAACTGCAAAAATGTCAACAGGAAACGCCTAGCGACACAAAGGCAGCGCCAGGCGGTAGATACCGTCAGCGCCAGGCGCCAGACTACCGCCAGCTAGGTGCCACTACTGGTCACCGCCTGACGACACTTTGACATTGCCAGGCAGTAGCGGGAAGATTTGCTCATTGTTTGTGCGCTAGCGCATGGCGGTAAGAGGCTTCCGCTAGGCGCCAGTTTTTGCTGATGTGTCAAGTGGCCCTTTTTCTTCTGTTTTCGCGAGGGAAAACGGATCTTGGACACTTTGGAGCTCGAGTAACACGTCTTGGAAGGCTTGGAGGTCTGCTAGAGCTTGTGGGAACAAATCCATCTTCCTCTTTGTATCTCCTACCTCTATCATTTCCATTTTGTAAGCTTGAGCTCTCCATGACAATGGAGAGCTAAACCCTTTTTTGTAGGGGGTTAGATGTAGCCACTGAACTTTCATGTATTTTTGAATGATTTGAATATATAAATGCTTCTTCCATTGATTGCTAGGATCTTTGTTTATGTGCTTAAAGCTTGCTTTGTTTTGACTATTCATTGCATGATATTTGGGTCATTAGGTATTGGAAAATATCTCTTGAAACCTAGAATTGGAACAAGATACCTAATGGAACTTGTATCTAGGAATGCAATTTGACCCATTAGTTGTTTTAAACCCTAATTTGTAAAGCGGGTTTGTTTATTTAGGGATTCAAGGAATTGGTTCTAAATAAGGAAACTTAGGCTCATTCAACTAAGGGATTAGGGTTTGAGTAGACTTGTGCGTTGACATTAGTAATTAATGGAGAGTTTTATGCATAATTGTGAAGTACATGAAGTCTAACTCCAACAATATCAATTCATTGCATTTATAGTCTATACCATTTTCTAGAGTCTTCAAATATCCAAGTTCAATTTTACTTGTTTATGAAATATTTACTTTCTTGCATACAAAAATCCAAATTATGAATTTATTCATTAGTTTAAATTAGTCACTAATTACACAATTATTTAGTATACACGAGTCTCTTAGGAAACGATATCCCGATCTTACCGGTTACTACTTGTGCGACTTGGTACACTTGCCAAAGTCTTAACAAGTTTTGCGTCGTTGTCGGGGACCTGTTCTAATACTAGACTATTGTGTGATTTTGACTTCTTTAGACTTAGATTCTTTTGTTCATATTTACTATTTTTGGTTTACTTATACATTCACATTATTTGGGCTAACTTGTCGTTCGAGGTTACTTTTGTTGTTGCTCTATAGTTTATGTAGGGTAGGATCCGTCCCAGGAGGACTGTATCTTCAGAACCACTCCTTGTCGATCCTCAGATAGAGAAAACTGCTCGTAGAAACAACAGTGCCACAAGGAGACAACGAGCTCAAACACAACAAGTTTCCCATCACTCTTCTACTTCAGACACTCTTCCGTCTACTTCTTAGAATCTTGACTCTTTTCCAGAAGAAATGGCTGAAAATCCTAATGGGGATGGTAGAGGTCGTGAAAGACGCACTTTGGAAGACTATGCAGCGTTCATAGGCCATATTAACTTCAACAGTATTGCTAGGCCAACCGTCAATGCCACCAACATGGAGATGAAGCCAACTTTTACTCATCTGGTGCAGAGTAATCAGTTCAACGGCCTGTCTCATGAGAACCCCTACACTCATCTGGCCACATTCTTGGAGATATGCAATATTGTGAAGATCCATCAAGTTCCCGATGAAGCCATACGCTTGAGTCTCTTCCCATTCTCATTAGCAGGACCCACAAAAGCCTGGCTGAATTCCTTTCCTGAAAATAGCCTCACCAACTGGGATGACGTGGTTGCAAAGTTCTTGAGCAAATATTTTCCCCAGTCCAAGGTTAATAAGGGAAAACAGGAAATCTCAGCATTTCAACAAGATATGGACGCGTCTTTAGGCCAAGCATGGGATAGATTCAAGGGACTGCTGAGGAAAACTCCCACTCATGGGTTTGATCAACCTACACAGCTCACTCTTTTCTTGGCAGGGCTTAAATCTAGTCAAAGCTGATGTTAGATGCCTCTGTCGGTGGGAGTATCAAGTGGAAGACGCTAGAGGAAGCGTATGAGTTAATAGAGAACATGGCAACTAATGATAATGAAGCCTATATTAAGAGAGTCCATTCTCAAAAGAAGGGTATTCTAGAGCTTCAATCTCAAGATGCTCTATTGGCTCAAAACAAGATTATGACTCAGCAGTTGGAGACCCTAATGAAGAAATTCTCACAACTTCCTCAAGAGCTTCAAAATGCCTCTATAGCTCAACTCGAACAAGTGCAAAGTTGTGAGTTATGTTGAGGAAACCATACCAATGGGCAATGTGCTATGCCAAGCACATCTCAAGAGGAAGTTAGTTATATGGGGCAATCAAGGCTGACCAGGGAACTATAATCAAGGATGGAAACCTCACCAAAACATGGGCCAAGCAGGACCTTCCAATAGGCCACCACATCAACAAACTTACCAACATCCCTTTCTGACTGACAGAACCTCAAAGCTTGAGGACATGATGCAACAGATCTTGCAAATGTCAATTCAAAATCAAAAGAACACTGATGCATCAATAAAAAACTTGGAGCTGCAAGTGGGGCAATTAGTCAAGCAATTGGTTGATCAACGACTTTTTCCGCCAACACCGAAGCCAACCCCAAAGAGCAATGTAAGGCCATCTTCACTAGAAGTGGAAAGGAGGTTGGGCTAGGTTCTAAAGAAAAGGTGGAGGCTAGAGAAAAGAGAAAGAATGAAGAAAAGATACAAGAGGAGGAAGTTGATGAAGAGATTGTGTTGGAAGAAGAAAAGAATAAAAGTGAAGAGCAAGATAAAGAGAAAAGACAAAAAGAGAGAGTTGTTGTGAAACCCCTTCCCTATCCTCAAAATCCTTCAAGAAAAGAGAAAGAGAAACAATTAGCTCGGTTCAAAGACATATTCAAGCAACTTGAGATCAAGATCCCATTTTCTAAAGCACTACAACAAATACCCTCTTATGAAAAGTTCATGAAGGAATTCCTTGGCAAAAAGAAGAAATACATAGAAGAGGAAACCATTGAAGTGAAAGGGAATTGTAGTGCCATTATTCAGAAAAATCTTCCTCCAAAATTTAAGGATCCGGGTAGCTTCACCATCCCCTGCACCATTGGAAATCAAGATATGGGGAAAGCTCTTCTTGACATGGGGGCTAGCATTAATTTGATGCCCTTATCTATGCTTAAAAAGATTGGTGGTCTTGAGGCAAAGCCTACAAGGATGACCTTGCAACTAGCAGACAACTCCGTCAAATACCCTTATGACGTGGTGGAAAATGTGGTGGTGCAGATAGATAAGCTCAAGTTCCCGATTGATTTTGTGGTGATGGAAATGGAGAAAGATGAAGGGGTACCACTCATTCTTGGGAGGCCATTCAAGAAGACAATAAAGGTTGTCATCAATGTGGATGAGGGAACGCTGAGATTGAAGGACCAAGATGAGGAAGTGAATTTCAACGTTTTTGAAGTTGTGCAAGAATCGAATGATGAAGAAACTAGTCTTAAGGCCATCAATGAAGTCTTATCTGTGACTAGTAGACCGTGGCAAGCTTCTAAGTTGCTTGGAAAGTGCTCAAAGTGTTTCTCCGCAAAAGTGAATGAAGAGAGGGAAGAGAAAAATGATGTTCTAGTTCACCACCACTCTTTGATGGGGACTAATGGGCTTAGACTCAGCCAACCAATTCTGATGAGAAAGGAACATTTGAAGATTTCTCCTAGAAGATTCAAGTCAAGTTGTGCAAGGCTATGGGTTATTAGAGACATCAAAGTTGATGGAAGGATTGAAATTGAAGCTCCTTATTCTAGAAGGACTAAATTGGTGACTAATGCTCAATTGCAGTTGTATAGGTGTGAGGTTGGGAAGGAGCACCCCAAAAGCACCAACCAAGCTTAAGCGCTTTACCCGTCAGGCTCATGACGTTAAACAAGCGCTTCCTGGGAGGCAACCCAATGCTCTAAACTCATTTTAGCTTTTAATTTCCGTTTATAATATAGCTTTGTGTTTTTATGCATGTGTGAAATGTGTTAGCATAGATTGTTGTGTTTGTTGAGATGTTGAACTTTGTGTTAAATTTGCATATGTGAATTTGTGGAAGCATAGCCTAGAATGTTGTTAAGCATGTTTAGTTTTAGGATGGTTTTAGCATGTGCTAGTTGTAGCATTTTGAAATTGGTTGTTTGTGAGAATAGTAGTAGCGTAGCTTGTGTAGTAAATTCATATCTTAAGTTAAGTTGTGCATGTGTTTGGTGAATTGAATGTTTTGCTTGAGTGTGAATGCTTGGTTTGAAGTTGAAAAAGTTTGAAAAAGATGTTTGCAAGAGTGAAAGGTTGGTGGGAGCATATTTGAGTCAAAGCCAACCCATCCATCAGCCCAAAAACACAATTTCCAACACTGCAGCTAAGCCGCCTGGCGGCGTACTCGCTCCCGCCTGACACCCGTAGTGAATTCAGCCCCTGGGAGCATTCCAGAGTCCAACTGCCTGGCGGCACCCTTCTATATTCCTGGCGCCAAAAAAATAATTGACCACTGGGAGCACTCTAGAGCCAACTGCCTGGCGGATACTTCGATCCCGCCTGGCGCCACACTAGAAAAACACAAAATTTGCAATTTTACTGATACGCCGCCTGGCGACTCGTGACCTACCGCTAGGCGATAGCGCTGCACAGCACTAATTGGGCCATTTTAAATGTGTTTTGAGCTGGCCCACTCCCTCACAATCCTGCTGCACTCCCTTACCCTAAATCCCACTCTCGCCTGGCGCCGTTGGTCCCCTATTCTCTCTTCTCTCAAATCCCTAACTCTATTTCCCAATTCCTTTCCTAATTTCAAAACCTTAACCCCCAATCTGAACCTAATCTCGTGCCTTCATCAGTCTCACTCACACTGCCGCCACACTCTCGCCAGGCGAAGCGCAACTCCAACCCTTACCACGCACCAGCTCCTCTTACACACTCTCCAATCTCACTTCTTGCAACATTCTCTCTTGCATTCAACTCAAGTAAACTTCTTTCTTGTAGTATTTTCGTTCTAGCATATTTGATTTACTCCATTGTTGATGCACTAGTTTAGGGTTTACTTTACTTTGATATATTCGTTGTTACTGTTGCTTTTGTGTTATAATCTCGTGCTTATTGTTATTGGGCTGCCATCGTGTTGTTTCCTTGTTGTCTGTGCCTAGTTTTCCCAACATCAATGGCTGCCCTGTTTTATGCTGCCTGGCGGTGGCCATTTTGGCCTATTTTACCGCCAGGCGGTGGCGCCTTGCAGAGCCACTGCTGCAAGCTGGCGCCTGTCGCGCGTTTTAGAGGGTCCAGGCGGTGGCCCCTATTTTTGCCTCTTTCTTTGATTTTCATGTGATTGTTGATTGGGTTGTGAGGCACCAATGCTGCAATGGTTTTTGCATCTGAATGACTTGATATTTTGTTGTTCTAGTTTAGTCTTTAGATGCAATTAACTCTATTTTTTATTGAATCTGTCACTCCAATGCTAATTTAAATTGCCTCTTTGTACCAATGCTTATTTTGTAGATGGCATCCTCTTGCAATCCCAAAAGAATGAAGACCGCCATTGGCAACCCTTCAAAAGGGCAGAAGCAAAAGGAGAGAATTTACTCTCACTACTTCCTCAAAAAGGATAATGATGACCGCTTCCAAGTGGTCATGCAACGAAAATTTGTTACAGAGACGAAAGTGATTTTAAAGCCTGGGGAGGTCAATGAATTTCAGCTGGAGTTGATCAAAGGCGGTTGGGAAAGGCTGGGTAACTACCCTAGCACTTTTAGTGTAACCTTGGTGAAAGAATTTTATACTAATGCCAAGGTTACCACCTCAGCAACTCCCACCTTTCTCAGTTGTGTGTGTGGGGGAAAAGGGTGCCCTTTGATGTTGACACGATCAATGACTTTTTGGGCACCCAGCTGGCTGATGATGTGGAGTGCCAGTTGTGCTTACTTTTCATATTTTCAGAAGTTCTGCTCAGTTGCTCCCAAACCCAGGAGGTGCCATCAGCCACAGCCAAAGCCTGAGCCAGAGCTCGAGCTCGAGGCAACTTCCACCATTGACATGCGGTTGTAGGCTTTGGAGGCCCAGCTCGATCACCTTGAGCTCCTAGAACGCTAGATGCAAGCTTTATACCGATTGGGGATGGCCAATGCAGACATGCTTAGGAGCATCTCCCTAACGATTCCAGAGCTACACACCCCATCAGTTGAGGAGTTTGCTGCCACTATTGCTTGGCTTGGGGCCCAGGCCACTGCTACTGAGGGAGGTGGAGCCTCAACTGCTGGAGATGATGATGATGAGGAGGAGCTAGACGAAGAGGGCGAGGATGACGCCTAAGCTTGGAGGGAGCGAATCATATTTTGCAGGACTCGTTTTGCTGATAGTCCTGATTTAATTTATGCTTTTAGATTTCAGTTTTAACTTTCTTTTGATAGTGTTGAATTTTGTAGCTTAGTGTTGAACTTTGTAGCTTGGTTGGTGAACTAATCTCTTGCATTGAATTAGTGCTTTTCATGATCATCTTTTGTGTTTGTTATGAAATGATGTTGAATTGGCTTGTGAGCATGAGCTTGTGGTTGTTCTCATTTTGATATAGTGATGCTTGATTTTAATTGTGATCAATGATTTTGGCATATATTGACAATTGTGGAACCTAAAGTACCCTGTGAGAGGGTTGTGCCCTAGAGTTGATTTGTGTGAATGCTATCACTGTAGACTCATAATTGACTTTGCTTGAGTTCATTTGCTAATCATTTACTTGCATGCTACAGATGATCAAGGTCATCTTTCTTTTTCCTGTTACATAATTGAGCCAATCCTTTTCAAGTTGATTTCTTGTGCAAACCCTTTGAGTCTTCTTTGAGCCGTCTTCCTTGAACCTTAAGCATAGTGAAGTATGGTTCAAGTTTGGGGGAATTATTGTTGATACAAGGGAGCATGAGAAGATTTGTAAAGTTTATGGTTCAATTCATTCAAAAAAAAAAGAAGAAAAGAAAATTGGTGCAAGCAAGTTGGGAATTGGTTTCATTTGTTCAATAGAGAAGGGAGAAAAATACTTTCATGATTTGAATACTTGCTCTCTTAGCTCAAGGTACTTTTGCTATCCTAAAAAAAACAAATTTCCTTCTTAGCCTAGCCATGATACAAGCCATAAAAGCCCTTGTGATGATAGCATGCTTGTGAAAGTTTTAGCCATTTTGAACAAAAAGCAAAGTTGAATTGTGTGACATTGTGATGGTGGAGAGAATGTTGTTTATATCCATACACCAGTGGGCTTGAGTGAAACACTTATTCTTGTGAGAAGTGGTTCCCATTGATCAAGGAAACATTTTGCCATGATTGTTGATCCCTTATAAACTTTTGCATGCACTTGTGAAGCTTTTGTTTTGTGAGCACCATATCTTTAGCTTGCCTTGCTAATGAAACACATGTGCCAACCAATCTTTCAAATAAGAGCAAGCACAATTGACATATATTTTCTTGAGTTGCTAGATCATTGCAATTGTGTTGTTCATCTAGGCCAAGTTACCTTTTTGCTTGAGGACAAGCAAGGTTTTAAGTTTGGGGGAGTTGATAATGTTAATTTTTACCATTATCCAAGCTACATTTTCTTAGCAAAATTATCTCTTCCAAAGCTTTTAACCTATTCAATCCTCAAATTTATCTTACTTTTGTAAATAAATACATTTTGGGTTACATTGATCTAAATATACCACTAATCCCCATTTTTTGTGTCTATTTATAGATTCGAAGCTTTGTTCCAAGAGTCCAGACAAATGAGTAACCCGGAACAGCAAGGAGAAGTGCAAAAATGTCAACAGGAAACGCCTAGCGACACAAAGGCAGCGCCAGGCGGTAGATACCGTCAGCGCCAGGCGCCAGGCGGTAGCAGGAAGATTTGCTCACTGTTTGTTCGCTAGCGCCTGGCGGTGAGAGGCTTCCGCTAGGCGCCAGTTTTCACTGATGTGTCAAGTGGTCCTTTTTCTTCTGTTTTCGCGAGGGGAAACGGATCTTGGACACTTTGGAGCTCGAGTAACACGTCTTGGAAGGCTTGAGGGTCTGCTAGAGCTTGTGGGAACAACTCCATCTTCCTCTTTGTATCTCCTCCCTCTTCCATTTCCATTTTGTAAGCTTGAGCTCTCCATGACAATGGAGAGCTAAACCCTTTTTTGTAGGGGTTAGATGTAGCCACTGAACTTTCATGTATTTTTGAATGATTTGAATATATAAATGCTTCTTCCATTGATTGCTAGTATCTTTGTTTATGTGCTTAAAGCTTGCTTTGTTTTGACTATTCATTG
>Ga0214545_1004068_pt1 | contig 27572 bp, 15 predicted proteins | sample CNSS4metaG_FD_160064 | JGI IMG/M metagenome (GOLD analysis project Ga0214545, IMG submission 160064) | Root nodule microbial communities from cowpea collected in UCLA plant growth center, Los Angeles, California, USA - CNSS4 | ecosystem: Host-associated > Plants > Roots > Nodule | place: USA... | reverse complement strand
TTATTTTTTTATATATATATATATATATATATATATATATATATATATATATATATATATATATATATATATATATATATGCATGCTATATTATATTAATTTCTCTTATATAAAAATATGATAAAATCCTATCTTAGGAACAAAAGAACAAATAGTTTTAAACAATGGAAAAAACATAAAAGTCTTGAAAACTAGAGTTTTATGTAACTTTATTTTAAGTAAATTTTGCAAACTAGTAAAGAAATATTTACATACTAAAACTCATTAATGGGATCACAAATAAGTTTTCCTATTAGTGAAAAAAAAAGAAAAAAAAAAAGAGAGAAGTTAGAAAAACTTGACTTCCATTAATGTTTACCAACATGTACCTACACAATTGTTTTTGTGGTCAAGCCAACTATAACTAATTACATTCTTATGGTTTTTACCATGTGATGACTACACATTTGTGTGCATGCACGTAAGGCATAAGCACCTTAGAGAAGCCTTCAAAGATAAATTAAAAGATTGAATGCATGATGAAACGTGAGGAAGGTGTAAACGTGTGAAGAAGATTTGGACTCGTTAAAAGTCTAAAGTCTTCCATCCCAAAACCCTAATTAACATTATATATCAAACAAAACCATTTCCTACCTCATCATTATTTTAATTACCATGCTTTCAATTGCAACACCATCACTAACCATATTTCTATTCTCAATAACCCTTCATCTTCTTCTTCTTCATCATTCTAATAACCATGTTCATCACCCACTAATCTCATCAAATCCTTCTTTCTCACCCTCTCTGTTTCCATGGCCAAATCCAAAACCTCTCTTTTTCTATGTTGTTTTGGCTCTTCCCATGCCTTCGAATCTTCTCCCACAAAACCCTCTACTATTCCTGTCTCAAACATCAAGAAGAAAAAGAGGAAGAACAAAACTACTACCACAAGTTGTTTTTCATGGCTAAGAATTCGATTCACCAAGAAATCATCTCACAAAACGGTGCCGTTTGAAGCTTCAATTCACTCTCACCATGCTCATTATTCCAAGGTCAAGTCAAAGTCAACTCTTCCTCATAAGCCTCAGTCTCCGGCAACCACCAACCCTCCGCCGTCCACTCAGCCACCCGCCACACCCTATTATACCCCCACACAGGTGTTTATTCTAATCATCATCTTATCAAATTTTCATTTTGCTTTTGTAACATTATATTTTCCATTTTTTTACACATTTTTCAATTTATTAATTGTGATAACAAGTTTTTTTAAAAAGTTAATAGCTAATAAAATACCATCAAAAAGATCAAATTTGTAAAACTTGATAATAAAATGAGTTTACCTCATATATATATATATATATATATATATATATATATATATATATATATATATATATTTACATTCAACCTTGTTACACATTTAATGGATTGGTAAAATGCATACAAAATAAAAATTATATCGTGACAAAATACGATTTTTTTTGAATAGTTGAACTTAAATAATTATAATAATAATACTAATTTATTATTATTAGAGTAATTAAACTATGCAAGTCAAATCTTTAAATAAAGAAATGTTAGTGACTATACATTATCGATATTAAAAAATTTAATTTCCCTCCATTAAAATAAATTGGGACTGGAGTAATAATTATTCTTTTTCAATTATTTACCGATTTCGATAAATTCGATGTTCTCAACTCGTTATATTCTTAAACTATGTTCCAGACAAGACACGGTTTAAAGAACAACGCAGAGGACACGCGTCAACAGGGGAGAGGTTCTCCTGCTCAAGCAAAACGGCAGGCGCGGCGGCTGCCGTCGACGGCGGTGCGAATGCAAACGACAGTTAAGAAGGCACGAAACGACGGTATTTTAGGCATGTCGGTGGTGGTGGTAACTTTGGTGATTATGATATTCTGGGGTCGTTTATGTGCCATTCTCTGCACTTCGGTGTGGCTCTACTGTGCTCCGCGTTTGGGGAAAATTGGTGGCCTAAACGACGACGGAAACCCCAAAACGACGTCGTCCAACGAGGTGGATTTGGATTCGGAGGAGTACAAGAAGAAAGTGATAATGGAGGGTCTGCTTGGGAGAAATCACAGAGCAGTGCTTTGAAGAAGAAGAATCTCGCAACGCTGTCGTTTGACTCTGTTACCTTCATATTTTTCTCTATCATTAATTAGTACCAGAATGAAAAGGAAAAAACAATTGTAAATTCACGAAATTTCATGTAAAAAGATTTTCTTTCTAAATTCAAAATCTGGTTTCTGAAAGATCTCACATGTGATTTTATTTATTTACTTTTTCTATTTTTCTTCTGTGATTATAGTATAATTTTTAATTTTGAGTCCTATTTTAAGATCATAAATTATATTGATATTCATGATATTTTCTCTATGAAACTAATTCTATTCTTTTTAAAAATTGTTTATATAAAACAAATTGCATTTTACATTACACGGTCTATTTTTATGAAAAAAAGATAATTATAATAGTAAATAAAAAGCAAAGAAGGTAAACGTAATTTAAGAAAATCTAGTGAGAAATAATTTACTTCTGTGTATATGTATATTATTTATGCCATTTTCTTGTTAGAATTTAAATTTAATTTCCATAATATGTTTTATTGTACAAGTTGTTATAAAGGTGAAGGTTTAAGTATAATTAACAAAGAATAACATAATATTTATGGTGATAGATGTAATTGAATTCTGAATTAAACAGATTAATCATTTGAATGGAATAATCGTACTATATTTTAAAACGTGAAGAATAAAATGTTTGAAAAATAAAGTGGGAGTAAGATCAAATCGCGGATAAAAATGATAGAAGATCAAAATTATAATTTAGTGTATCTTATTTTCTAACACTGATTCTGATTTTAGCTTTGAATTCACGACATTTTGTCTGTAAAAAATGGAATGTTCGTTGCCGGTTTCACGGCGGCGTTTCGTGAATGACGTGTTCTTAATGGGATAAATATAAAAATAAAGTCAAAGATTTGGAAATGGTATTTATTATTTATTTATTTTAATATAAATCACGATTTGTAAGTATTCTTATATATTTATCTTTTCATTCATCATCTATACATTAATATTAATACATTTCTAACTACTTTTATTATGATTAATGTTAAGGTTAGTATTTTGTGTTGTTATAAACATAAGGATAATGATATTTCAACAAAAAATTTTGACAAGTATTTGACAAAGGTGACGTGGCAGCAGTTTTTATAAATTTTAATTACGAAAAATTTTAGTTCGCACGTGCAGCGGAAAGAGAAACCAAAATGAAATTATATGTCCATTAGAGAGAGAAAGTGAAGAGAGAAAAGGGAGAAAGTGAGGCCGGTGGTTGCGAAGTGAGAAAGTGAAGAGAGAAAAGGGGGAAAGTGAGCCCGCCGGAGTTTGTGGTTGAGTGAAAGTGAGATTCCGGCAACCATTTCGCTGGGGGGTGGAGGCTCGTTATCAGGGAAAGCGAAGACTCTCCCTATCATCCACAAGACGAAGGTTTTGGAGTGGGTAGTGTTTTGCGAAGTCTAGGTCCACGTTGCTTGGTCGGCGGGAACCATTTGGTGGTCGTGTTCATTGCATTGTAAGTTTCTTTTGGTCCCATTTGACATTTGCGTAATGTGTTGGTTGATGATGAAGTTATTGTCGTTTTCGTCAAGTTTTGACTTCTTTTGCGAACAAGTTGGTTTTCTACATGTTGGTTTTTGATGTTGTTGGGGAAAAGTGATTTGGTGGTGTTATGGTGAATGTTAGTGAATTTTTGAGAACACATTTTTCCCGTTCGGTGTTGTCTGTTATAGAGGTGTGGGTACTTGAAAATTTTGAAGAAACCCCATGTTTTCTAAGTCCGTATCTGTGTCCTCGTTTGTTGTTGTCTGTATTGTAAAAATTTTGGCAGTTACGTCATTTGTATTTGATTTCTAGGGTTTCGTTACTGGCAGGTTATGAATATGAGGTTGTTCAACGATGTCATGTATTTGATTTTTAGGGTTTCGTTATGAATGTAGGTTTGATGAGGGAAATGCCTCTGTCACTTATTGAATGAATCATCATCGATCGTAAAAGGAAATGTATAGAAAGTCTCGACTATCCATATGCAGTTATCATAATCATTAACTCTACTCCCCACATATTTTGTCCTAACTCCCCGCATTGGTTTGATGTCTTTATTTTGGTTCTTGTTTGCCTACAGTACCGAAAAATTAATTGGGTTGGATTTGGATAATTGTAAGCAATATATGTCTGACTGAATCGAATATTATTGATGTATTTACTAAATTTAAAATCATTGTATTGGGTTTTTTTTGCAGCTTTGTTAGAAAAGTTTGCCCAAACTCCCCAAACATATATGTTAGAAAATTTTGCCCCAACTCCCCAAACATATATGCATAACTCCCCACATCTGCGTGACATGTTTTACGCATGATTGTGGAGTTTAAAAAGCACAAAATTCAGTGAAAGCAGTGTTAATTGGAGGTTTGAACTTCGTCAATAATTTGCATAATTGTTTATGCTCCAATAAGGAGATTTAAATAAAATTGTGTACAAGATGCAAGCAGTACTGATTAAGTTGAACTCCACTCCCCAAGTAGTTGCACTTAACTCCCCACTTACCATTACAGGTTTGAATTTTGCCTCTAGTAAGTCTACACTCCAACCAAATTACTTGATTTGGGAATGGATAATGGAAAGGAATATTTGTTGGGCAAAATCAAACACAAATGATGTGTTTACACATTTTATTAATTGTGTTCGCTTTTTCTGCAATTTTGTTAAAAAAGTTTGCCTTTACTCCCCACAAATGTATGCATAAGTCCCCATATCTGCGTCAAATGTTTTTTACCGGTTTGTGTAGTTGAAAAAGCACAAAATTTAGCAAATGCAATGTTAATTGGTGTACTGGACTTCGTGATTGACTTCGTCATTGAGTTACATCATGGCCATTGCTCGACTAAGGCGATTTAAGAAGAGTTTTTATTCAACGTTGAAGCACTATTGAAAAAGTCCAACAGTACTTCCCAAATAGGGGTGAGTAACTCCCCTTTTTTGTAATAGGTTTTTACTTGGGGTCCATTGAGGCTACACTCCCAATTAGAGTTGGGTCATGAAAATTATTATTTTTTTCTTAACGAATGAAATAGGAATAAGGTATTTACCACTTTTAAATAAAGTTTTCTTGCTTGTCCTACAGCTTTATTCCAAAAACTTTGCTCCAACTCCCCACATACAGCGTCCTTACTCCCCACATCGGCGTGAGCTGTTTATACAGTTGTGTGTACATATTAAATCCACACACTTCCGTTAATTCAATTTTAATTGGTCCATTAGACCTCGTGATTGAGATACTTGATGGTCAATGGTCGGAAAAGGCGACTTAAGAAGTGTGTTTATTCAATGTTGAAGCAGTATTGCAAAAGTTCAAGTATACTCCCCACTTAGTTGCGAGTTACTCCCCGCTTTTCTATCAGGTTTATACTTGGGGTTCTGTGAGGGTACAGTCATATTAAATTAATTGAATTGAAAATGGATAACTCTTGGGTCATGCAAAGTAATTTATTTCTTAAGGAATGAATTAGGAATAACGTATTTACCACATTTTAATTACGTTTACTGGTTTGTCCTGCAGTTTTGTTCAGAAAACTTTGCTTCAACTCCCCACATTCAGCGTCCTTACTCCCCACATCGGCGTCAGCTGTTTATACAGTTGTGTGCACATATTAAATCCACATACTTCCGTTAATTCAATTTAAATTGGTCCATTACACCTTGTGATTGAGATACTTGATGGTCAATGGTCGGAAAAGACGACTTAAGAATAGTGTTTATTCAATGTTGAAGCAGTATTGCAAAAGTTCAAGTCTACTCCCTACTTAGTTGCGAGTTACTCCCCGCTTTTCTATCAGGTTTATACTTGGAGTTCTGTGAGGGTACAGTCATATTAAATTAATTGAATTGAAAATGGATAACGCTTGGGTCATGCAAAGTAATTTATTTCTTAAGGAATGAAATAGGAATAACGTATTTACCACATTTTAATTACGTTTACTGGTTTGTCCTGCAGTTTTGTTCAGAAAACTTGCTTCAACTCCCCACATACAGCGTCCTTACTCCCCACATCGGCGTCAGCTGTTTATACAGTTGTGTGCACATATTAAATCCACATACTTCCGTTAATTCAATTTAAATTGGTCCATTACACCTCGTGATTGAGATACTTGATGGTCAATGGTCGAAAAAGGCAACTTAAGAATAGTGTTTATTCAATGTTGAAGCAGTATTGCAAAAGTTCATGTGTACTCCCCACTTAGTTGCGAGTTACTCCCCGCTTTTCTATCAGGTTTATACTTGGGGTCCTGTGAGGCTACTACTCCCACTTAATTAATTCAATTAGAGTTGGGTCATGAAAATTAATTTTTTTTCTTAACGAATGAAATTGGAATGAGGTATTTACCACTTTTAAATAAAGTTTTATTGCTTGTCCTGCAACTTTATTCCAAAAACTTTGCTCCAACTCCCCACATACAGCGTCGTTACTCCCCACATCGGCGTGTTAAATGGGCTCCGCCAAAGGTTCGATTGTACGCTTGGAATGACGAATTCCTTGTCGTCGATGACTTCTTCTACGACCTGTCTCTGGTAGCCCACCCAAACGGCGTCAATGAATGCAATTATCCACCACTAATCTGCAATGCTTAACTCCTCTCACTCTCTCATTCTCGTTCTCGCTTTATCCCTCTTGCTCTCTATCTTTCTCGCATTCCCTGATAACGAGCCTCCACCACCCCCCCGGCGAAATGGTTGCCGGAATCTCACTTTCACTCAACCACAAACTCCGGCGGGCTCACTTTCCCCCTTTTCTCTCTTCACTTTCTCACTTCGCAACCACCGGCCTCACTTTCCCCCTTTTCTCTCTTCACTTTCTCTCTCTAACTGACATTTAATTTCATTTTGGTTTCTCTTTCCGCTGCACGTGCGAACTAAAATTTTCCGTAATTAAAATTTATAAAAACCACTGCCACGTCACCTTTGTCAAATACTTGTCAAAAAATTTTGTTGAAATATCATTATCCTAAACATAACTATACCATTGTGTTATTATTAATTTTTTATAATTTATTGAGTACTTCATAAAAATTAAATTTTTAATTGAGTTTTTGTTATTAAATTTTTCTGATAATAAGATGATAGACTATTAAATAGATAATGAGATTATTATCTTAGTAAGATATCTTATAATATTTTATGTAACATCGCAATTTTAGCATCTTAAAACTAATAAAAATAGGGAGTTTCATCATGGTTCCAAAACAGATAATTGAGTGTACATAATATATTAATACAATCTTACAAAAACATGACTATAAAAATATATCACTTAAACTAAACTAACAAACTATATACTTAAACTGATCACTACTAAACCTCCCATTGGAAACCTCATCCTCAACACTTAAACGATGGCTTTTCATCCTCCAGAAGCGCCTTTGACACTGCAACCACATCTGTTCCACCGAATAGGTGATCATCGCAAAAGGAAACATACAACACGAGACAGACACACAGAAGCAAGGGTAAGCTAATTTGATTAAAGAAATCATACAGTTCAATTATAAACAAAAATCATGCAATCTTTCTCATTTTCACCATAATCACATAGGCCACCACAAAGACAATGCAGATATATTACTCTAGACTCGATATCTGGATTATGTAAGCGACATTGGATCTTTGGGTGGCTTGCACCTGTGAAGGTTCCCAAACTCTGCAGAGTTTGGACACAAGGGATTATCACCCAACCACTCACAGGGTAAGTCCCCTTCACATTTAAGACTTGATCAAGTCCAAAGACTAGGACCTCCTGCTACTCTTCACGACATAATCCATTATGCTCTATCTAGGTGTGAATGATTATTGGAGTTTTAGGATACCAACCCATACGGAGTCCTCACGTCCTTACACACACTAACATACTCTTTTGAATTTCCCTTGAAATTCTAATTCAACCACTTCTTCTCATATGCCAACTTCCTGAAATTTCACCACACATATTATCAGTCATAACAATTCATGCATATCATAACTAAGTTCACATTTTAATATTTAAACATAGCTTCATCCATTAGAACAAGAAAGTAACACTCAACTGCAGAGGTTCTCACCTAAGCTGGAAGGTCTCGCCCATGCAAAAGGGGCTCTCTCGCTTAGGCGAGTCATTCTCGCCTGAGCGAGGCTCGAAACAGAGAAAAATCCAAACTCTAGGCAAATTCTCGCTCAGGCTAAGCTGTCTCGCTTAGACGAGAGTGACTCTCGCTCAAGCGAGACTGGCTCGCCTAGGCGAGATATCGTTTATAACAATTCTATTTATACTAAAATATTTTAATATTAAAATAATTGAGTCTCACTATTTTTAAACCACTATCACTTTTAAAATGTCATTTTCTAGGATCTTACATTTTACATTTTATATTTTATATTTTATAGAATTATCGTCATATAATCTTTTATATTTTCAATAGAAAAAATAAATTGTAAAAATTGAATTAAAAATTTTAATTAAAATTTAATTGAAAGTTTTTAAATTTATTAGTCACTTTAATTAAATTTATATATATTTTTGCAAAAGAAAATTTTATAACTTTAATCAATAATATGAAAAAGTAATACAAACACATGCCACTACACACATGTGTCTACTGTTATTTTATGATAATAAACAAAAAAATTTAATTTTTTTATATTAAAATAAAAATACATTATTAAATTTATAAAAAGTATAGAATTAAAGAAGTGGTAATTTTGGCCTGCCATCCACGTCCGTCTTTCTCTTTTCCACATCCTCCTTTCTTTATTCTTCCATTCTTATATTATTTTTGCTTCTAATGGAGTATTAGACCTTTAGGATGATTTTGTTGCAATTTTCTACTCCTTCTATGGTTAGATGGAATAAATTATTTGTTATTTTGATTCTTACAGTGATTTATTTTTAGGATAATGATATTTTAATAACTAAATTTTGACAATTTTTTGTAGTATATTCTAAATAGTTTTGAAATATAGAAAAATGAGAAAATAAAAAAATAGAAAGTCACGTAGAAGATATCATTTCAGGTTGTAAGAGAAAATATTTAAAAATTAATTGTTAAAAAATGATTTCCCTTATTCTTATCTATGTCTTTTATCTCTTAATCAAATAAACAAAATAATTTTCATTGTAACAAATTAACACGGTGTTAAATCAATATAGGATAAATATCATAGTTAAATGGTTTTTAATTTTAATTGAAAAAATACTTTGATTAAAATTAGAAACTTTCATGTGATTGAATTAATTTTTGTAAATAATTGAGAAGTTACTTTTTGATCAAGACTTTAATTAAACTTAATCAAATGTGATTGAATTAATTTTTGTAAATAATTGAGAAGTTACTTTTTATCAAGACTTTAATTAAACTTAATCAATAAGTTGCTTTTGTTAATTAGTTTTTAACCTAATAAAAGAGATAAAAAAAATATATGATTAGACATAATAATCTTTAATTAAAAAGTTACTTTAATTAAATTCACTATAATTAATCTAAACTGTTACTTTTAATTGTGAAGTTATTTTAGATAATATAATAATAACTAAAATAAATTAATTGAAAATTTATATTAATTATATTTAAATATAAGACATAAATCAATTAAATAATAATATTTAAAAAATCAACTATGAATCCTATCTTGAAAAAAAAATAGTGAAATAAATCCATTTTGCTTATCATTATTTTAAAATTTTTTATTTGTTTCTTTATTTGATTTATATTTTTTATCTTTTCTTTCTTTTATTTTCTATTTTATTTGTCTAACTCTTTTAACGTAAATTTTATAAGAATTATTTTGTTAATATTCAATTTCAAGTTATGACTTTGTGTTATTTTGTTCCTTACTAAAATTATTGGTGAATATATAATTTAATTATTATTTCAATAGTTAATTATGTTCCTTTTTTTTCTTTCTTTCCTTAATAATTGTAAACATCTAAGGATGAAATATTGTTTAATAAATATATAATTCTTAAGAAAGATTCCGAGAATCGAAGAATTCTAGCACAATAAAATAAGATAAATATATAAGAACTATAAAATGTAGTAATTTTTTTTTTGCTAGTGTATTACTTTTTAATATAATCTTATGTTATTAATATTATAAAATAGATTATGTACATTTTTTGCTTATTTAGTGTTTTTTTAAAAGAAATAGTTAGACTTCTTAGAAGTATAAGTTGTAATAGAGTTATAAGTTTTTAAGTTACTTTTAAAGGATATCTTTGGAAAATTTGGAACTAACTTTTTTTATTATGTCATTACCAAACTATTGATCAAGTATAAGTGGTTACTAATTTTTTATTGAAACTACTTTATTACATAATTTCTATAAAGACAAAAAATATATTCTTTTGACATTCGACAATAACGAGTAATTAATTATATACAACTTTTTTTTTTTTTTTTGTTTTTGGGCTTGTAGATTGGAGACAACAATTTTGTAACTTCGTTATTGTAGATGGAATGAAATTGTAGAATAATTATTGTGAGCTTCCTCTCTTTCAGAGATATGAATTTATCAATTATGAGTCATATTTTGAATTTCTTAAATTCAAGTCATGATTCTCTATTGCATCTATCTTCAGATTCCATTCAAGAGGTGTTTAATATTAATGTTCCTTTTTATAATATCTTTCATTGTTTGATCGAGAATCAATGGATTACAAAATGATTTTCATACCCATTCTTATTCATAAGAAGTGATCCATGAATTCTACCATTTTTTTTCCTTTTTTATATTTTTTCTTTCTAATTTTTCATTTACATTTCATAGTCTATTAATCTTATGGTTTTATTTGTTGTGTATTTATTATTGTTGTTCACAAAATCTTCTTCTTATATCAATTTAAGACCACCTATCCTATGGATAAGATATCATATTCCATGGAATTGATTTTGATCATTAAGTCTACATCATGTTTTAATATCACCAATAATTATATGAAAATTTTACACCCCTAAACATCGACTTATTCAAATAACATTTTAAGTTGTCATGTGCATGTACATGTTTGAAATACTCATGTCTAAGATTACAAATGAAAACACTCAAATATGTCATTTTCTCTTTGCTTTTCTATTATAATATTAGAAAGTAGATTTTAAGTCTAACTCAACATTATTAAACTAATTTGCTCTTTGTTTTCATATTCTAATATTAGAAAACTGACTTTAAGTCTAACTCCACATTATAAAACTGATTAGTAAGGTGAGTTTTACACCACTTATATAGTGTAAATCTGTTTTATCTCTAATTGATGTGAGATCTCTACCATATAAGACAAAGAAAATGAAATACATTTTAAGCATATTTTTAACACAAATTATGTACATTTTAGCTACGAATTTTTTCAACAATGAGCAACAAATAACTTATGGCAAGTATTGCCAATAGTAACATCTCAGGGTAAAGAAAAATATAATTAGTAAAACACCCTAAATGCAGTGATGGCAAAAAACTTACAGAAGAAATGAGATGAGAAGCTTGCAAAGGTGGTGTGTTGGGAACAATGGCATGACGATGAAGGCCATTGGTATTACGAGACCTCGAGTGTGGGTGAGAAGATGGAGAAAGACGAGAGCGATATTGGTGACGAAGAGATAATGCAAGAGAGCAAGCTTGGTGGCGTGACGAAGAAGGTTGTGAGTATTGTGGCTGGCAACAACAACCAAGAGAAAAGGAAGTTGAATTAGATAACATGAAAATGTCATGAACATAAAGGACATGAGTTCAAAGGATGTTTTTGCATTGGTTTAATAACATTGTATTAATAATTCAGTGTTTTCTCTCTATTTTTAACTCAATATTTTTTCTATTTATTTTTTACTTAATGTGGTCTCTCTCTCTCTCTCTCTCTCTCTATATATATATATATATATATATATATATATATATATATATATATATATATATATATATATATATATTCGTTATAAGTTGTCCAAGTTGCCAAGAAATAGTTCCTTTGCACGAGTAAGAAACTGATGTATTTCCACGGGTCGCCCTCGTTCCGTATATGAGTTCTTTCGAATTTCTCGTATTATTTTTCGAGGATTCTTTTTTACTATCTTGCTTTGTATGTTAAAAAATGGAATGTATTCGTTGGTATCTGATTTTGATTTAGATACTATCCTTGCTAGGTTAATTCCCTTCGCCTCTTGTATAGACATGGACGATATATATATATATATATATATATATATATATATATATATATATATATATATATAAGAGTAAATGTGATCATTCCATTAAATTAATGTTAATATCATTTTCCCTTTTGCCCTTGGGATATTGGACAATAAAATGTAAAAAGAGTGGATGATTGTATTTGTAAATGTCAGCTCATCATTTATAAACTAGGTTAACATTGATTTAACGAAAAGAACCACATTAAGCCATTTTAAAACATTGTATCACATTGAGAAAAAATAAAAATAAAAAGGAAACATTGAATCATTATATTAAAAAAAAATTGAATTTATCAATGGACAAAATCCATCAATAAGCACAAAATTTCGTCAGTAAAGCAAGATTACTGACATATTTTAAAAAAATACAATTATCTACAAACTTTCAAAAATTCAATTACTAAAAGATTTTTTAAAAATTCAATTACCAACGAAGTTTACCTTCACATATTTAAAGCTAAAGTGGAAACTTTGACATCCATTTTGCTTATGAAAATATCCATAGATAATAAAAATTATACATTATCCATAGATCGATTAGTGATTGGAGTATCTTTCGATAATTAAAATTCTAAAATCCATAAGTAGATTCTATTTTACTAACATTTTTTTTTTCATCGGTAAAATTCGTCAATAAATATTTTTTTATTGACAAATTTTTTTCTACCATTAAAATTTTGTCAATAATATAATATTTTCTTGTAATGTTATTATAAATATAGATACCAAATATGCTATTAAATATTTTAGATTAAATAAAAGATAACTAATGTTAATTTGTACCTTTAAATGTTCATTTTCCGAGGCAAATTTGTTGATTGTGTCAACAGCATTAACAGTAAACTGTGGTGTAATTTTCTTTTCCAATGAACTAATTTGTTCCTGTAAAATATAACAGTAACAATATATACAATAATATAAATTTCAAAAACGTTATTTAAATTGTACCTTAAGGTGTTCATTGTCTGAAATAAGCTTGTAGATAAACTCATTGTTAGTAAGATTAACAGGAAACTCTTGTGAAGTAGATTTCTTTTCCAACAATTTAACGCGTTCCTATAAAGCATAAAAAATAATGATAATAATAAAGAAAAATAATTACAACAATGCATAAAATTCAAATACTTGGTATTTGATTTGTACCTTAATTTGTTTATTTTCTAAAGTGAGGTTATTGATCAACTCATAGTTAGTAACATTTGTAGGTAACTCCTGTACAATTTTCTTTTCGAATGAATTCACCAGTTCCTACAGAGAACAACAAATGAAGCACATATAACAACTTAGTATCAAACACTTCTTCTGTAATTTTTGTGTTGAGGTCATTATTTTTTTTCTCATTAGCTTATTATGAAGTTGAATATGTCCTTTAGACAATGTGTCCATGTGTCTATACGTATTAAGCATCAACAAACATATAATATTTTTGTATGACATGTATTTATTAAATGTCCAATTTAAAAGACATTTTTTTAATATTTGACATAATTTTGACACAAGAGAACTCTAACAAAATGTTAATAAGGACAAATAGAGTAATTTTCTAAACCTCAAACTTATTTTATAAGTTTTTATTACAAGTATAGAAACAAGGAAAAAATCCTATACAATGAGAAATATTTATATTGTATATAAATTATTAAGAATATTTTTATTTAATCTTCTATCAAATTTTCATATGATGTGAAATTTTTTAAAGTTTTTAATTTATCTTTAAATGAATTTTGACTAAAGTGTCTTTTTCAATAATAATGATAAAGAAGGGGATAAAATATCTTAAATAAAATATATCATCTTTTCACTTTTTAGATGTTAGATAAATGGATTAAATTCACTTTTGTTTTAAGTGATAATATGTTTAGATTGTTGTATTTGACTATCTTTGTTTATAGATGATTTTGGATATGCAAATATTAATTGTTCATTTAAATAATTCATAATGAGATAATATATATTAATTTGTATTTCCATATCCTACATTTAAGATATTACACGTGTGACAACATTTATATCGAGTCGGATGTCTGTATCAATGTTAAAAAGGAAAACACATTTCCTAGAATTAGAATTATGGAAACAATATAAATGCAGAATAATCACACACAAAATTGATAATAGAGTTCAGTTAATTATGTCTACATCTTTGGGTTGTTGCAGATCTTATATTAAAAGAGAAAGTTATAAGATGGGTAAAACACTCAACTCACAACTCAAATAAACTTAGAAAAAATAAATACTATTTTACTTTTTCTCTCTGTTTTTGTTTTCTGAATGAGTAATAATACTATGTGTGCATGTATTTATGCATAATGCAAAGAATATTTCACATCTTATTTCCTATATTTATGTAATGCTTTCATTTTATTGGTTTTTAATTTCTCTCTCTAGCACATCTCCACCAAAATTGTTTTGTTGACCAATTCTAACAATTTCCCACTTGAAGACTAATTTAAATTTGTCTTCACACCTTGATCAATGCAACAACTTTATCTTCTATGTTATTTTATCAAACCAATTGAAGTTAAGCATAACTTTAATTTGTCTATAGTTACTACCTTTGTCAACATATATGTTGGGTTCTTACTTCCTAGATTTATTCTTAATGTTCCTCATCCTCAAGCAAAGATCCAATGAAGTGATAACAAAAACCAAATGTTTTTTTCTATAGTGAAATGTTGAATTCTTTGCCAAATTTACTACACTCTGACTATCATGATACTTAACCGTTCCCTGGATTAACTCAGTTAACAAACCTTAGAGTCATATTAATTCTTTACTAGCTTCTATTTTTGTTACATACTCAACCTCTACAGTAGATAAAGAAACAATCTTTTTGTATTTGTGACATCCAACTAGTAGTTATAGTATCAACATTAAAAATGTAATAACTAGTACTTCTTTGATTATCAACTTCACCTCTAAAGTTTGCATCTACGTAGTCTTGTACTTTTAATTCTCTTTTACTAAAGTACAAACATTTTATTGTAGTGTCTTATAGTTACCTCAAAACCCATTTAACTACTTCCCAATGAGTTTTACTAGGATTTGACATAAACTTGCTAACAACTCTCACTGCATGGCTAATGTTCGACCTCATACTAACCATCGCATACATCAAAATTCCAATAGTTAAAGCATACGAAATTTTAGCCATGAATTCTCTTTCTTCATTTGTTTGTGGTGATTGGTCCTTGGATAAACAAAAAACGACTAATCAAAGGTATGCTAATTGGATTGACATCTTCCATGTTAAATGTGCAAAACACAGTTGATGTACTCTGCTTGAGAAAATTGCAAAATTTCTTTTTTCTTATCTCATGTGATTTGCTTTCCAAGGATCTTTTTCATTGGACCTAAGTTCTTTATGTTAAATTCTTTTGACAATTGCATCTTCAAGTTTTTAATTTCATCCATATTTGAACTTGCTACTAACATATCATCGACATAAAGTAACAAAATGATATAATTAGAATTATATCTCTTGAATAAATAATAATGGTTAACATCTAACTTCTAGAAACCTTCCTTGTGCATGAAGTTTTCAAACTTCTTGTACCATTGTCTTGGAGCTTGTTTAAAACCTGTTTAAAACCATACAAGCTATGAAAGATGAGATGAAGTCTTTAGTATCCAATTAGACATGACTACTAGTAGAGATGCCTATAGGGAAAAAGACACTTCACAACAAATGGTTGTATTAAGTAAAGGAGGATCATGATGGCTTTAAGAGATACAAAGATTGATTAGTTTTCAAATGATTTCAACTAAAGGAAGGAATTGACTACACAAAAATATTTGCTCTAGTTGTGAAACTTAGTACTATCAAGTCAATCTTAAGTATTGTTGTTTGTGAAGGGCTCTCTACCTTGAGCAATTAGATGTAAAGAGTACATTTCTTTATGGAGACTTAGATGAAGAGATTTATATGTTGAAGGTTTTTTAGATGAAGGGAGAAAAGAATATGGTTTGAAGATTAAATAAGAGTTTGTATGGTTTGAAATAAGATCTAAGACATACAAGAAGTTTGAAAACATTATGCATAAGGGAGGTTTCTAGAAGTGCAATGCTGATTATTGTTGTTTCTTCAAGAGATATAATTATATTACTTTATGTTGATGATATGTGAGTAGCATGTTCAAAAATGGGTGAAATTAAACTTGAAGATGCAACTGCCAAAAACATTTCACATGAAGATCTTGGGTCCAGCCAAAAAGATCCTTGGAATGCAAATCACATGAGATAAACAAAACGAAATTTTTTGATTATCTTAAGCAGAATACATTAATCGTGTTTTGCATAGATTTAACATGGAAGATGCCAAGCTAGTTAACACACCTTTGGCTAGTCATTTTTGTTTATCCAAGGACCAATAACCCCAAATAGATGAAGAAAGAGAAATCATGGCTAAAATTTCATATGCTTCAACTGTTGGAAGTTTGATATACGCGATGGTATGTACATGGCCAAACATTAGCCATGCAATGACAATTGTTAGCAGGATTATGTCAAATCCTAGTAAAGCTCATTGGGAAGCAATTAAATGAATTTTGAGATATCTACGAGGCACCACAAAAAAAATGTTTGCACTTTAGTAAAAGAGAATTAAAAATACAAGGCTATGTGTAGATGCAAACTTTGGAGGTAAAATGGATCCCCAAAGAAGTACTACTGGTTACATTTTCATTGTTGGTACTACTCCTGTCAATTGGATGTCATAGATACAAAATATTGTTGTTTTATCCACTACAAAGGCTGAGTATGTAGCATTAACTGAAGCTAGTAAAAAATTGATATGGCTTCAAGGTTTCTTAATTGATTTATTGAGAAGAGTGTTTTGTATAGTGATACTCAAAGTGCAATACATCTGGCAAAGAATTCACATTTCGTTCTAAAATAAAACATATTGGTCTTTGTTATCACTTCGTCATATCTTTGCTTGAGGATGAGGTGCTAACATTGAGAAAATTTCGAGGAAGTAAGAACCTGATAGATACGGTATCATCTACAAAAGTAGGGGGAAATAGGCTATTATAAAATTAGGAATTTAACTGTACAGACCTATATAAGTCTACTAGGGTTTAGTGGGGGATAGTTGTTTAGTAGTTGGTTTTGGGAAAAGGACTAGATTATCTCAGTTTGTAAGAGTAAAATCATGTTAGAATCCTTGTAAGGTTGGGTCATTCTTCTGTTACATTGATAGGAGAAGTAACATGTTCAAATAAAGAAGTATTGTTCAGTCTTGTTACATGTCAGTTCTATCATCAGCTAAGATAGGAAGTTGTCCCACAACCCTTTTTAACTCATCAAAGATTGTTAAGCCTCTACCGTCCAGTGAAACCCTTCCTTAGATAATAATTGTGTCAAGGGTTTAGCAATTTTTCCATAACCTTGCACAAACCTTCGATAATACCCCGTTAACCCCAAAAATTCCCTCAAGGCCATGACATCCTTAGGTACAGGCCAATTGCGCATAACTTCTACTTTTTTGGGGTCTAGTGCTACCCTTTGACTGGAAATTATATGGCCCAAGTATTCTAGGCTTGGTTGGCCAAAACTAGATTTTTTTTCTATTTAACTTCAAGTGATGCTCATGTAGGACCTTCTAAACATCCATTAAGTGTTGCACATGTAAGTTCAAACCGAGATTGTACACTAGAATATCTTCAAAGAACACCAACACAAACATCTTTAAAAAGGGTTTAAGGATATCATTCATTAAGGCCCGGAAGGTTGCTAGGGGCTTTGGTCAGCCCAAAGGGCTTGACGAGAAACTCATAGTGGCCTTCATGAGTTCAAAAGGCAATTTTTTGGGTCTTTCTTCCTGCACCTCCAAAATTTCTTCTACACCAAAATTTCTTTAAATTCCCAAAAAACCCTTTGACCATTTAAGAAACCCACGGACACCACACCCCCAAAATTACTTCCGGATGTCAACTTCCGGAAGTCAAATTATATGACTTACAAAAGTCAAAATATATCACCAGAAGTCAACTTCCGGAAGTCAAAATATATCACCGGAAGTCGACTTCCGGAAGTCAAAATATATCACCGGAAGTCGACTTCCGGAAGTCAAAATATATCACCGGAAGTCGACTTCCGGAAGTCAAAATATATCACTGGAAGTCAACTTTCGGAACTCAAAATATATCACTGGAAGTCGACTTTCGGAACTCAAAATATATAACTGGAAGTCAACTTCCAGAAGTCAAAAATTATTATCGGAAATCGACTTCCGGAAGTCAAAAAATTAATTCTATTTTAAATATTTTTAATTCCTTTTAAAATTTGTGTTTTCTAACTTTTAATTGTTTTTTTAGTTTATTATTTATTATTTTATTTATTTTTTATGTTTTCATATTTCTTAATATATATTTTAAAAATAAAAAATATTATATCAATATATATAACTTTATTTTTATTTAATATACTGAAAAATAAATATAAATACAAAAATAAGTAAAATTAAAATAATATTTTAAATAAAAAATAAAAAATTTATTCTACTTCATTTAATTTTATTTAATAATTAAATTGATTCTAAAATAATAAAACTTTAAATTAAAAAAAAGAAAAAAAAAGAAAATATATTTTCGTTTTTTTTAAATTTAAAATTTCATTATTTACACACACACACACAAATATATATATATATATATATATATGTGTGTGTTATTTTGTATATGATTTTTTTAATTTTTATTAAATTTTTAATAAATTATATTAAAATAAATATAAATTTAAAAATATAAAAAAATATATAATTGATTTTTTTAAATATGATTAAAATTAAATATTTAAATTTTAAATAAAATTAAAAAATTGAAATAAAATATAAAATACTATACACATTAAATATATAAATAAAATAATTATAATAATATCAAATAAATAAATAAAATTAAAAATAAAATAAAAAAATAATTTAAATTAAAATAGTAAAACTTTAACTAAAAAGAGAAAAAAAAATAATCTAAAGTAATTTTTCTTTTAAATTTATATATTTTATAATTTTTAATATTTTTAATATGTGTTTTAAAAAATAAAATAAAATAAAATAAAAGTTAGAAAATTAAAGATAATTAAAAATATTTAAAATATAATTAATTTTTTTATTTTCGGAAGTCAACTTCCGATAATGTTTTCTGACTTCCGGAAGTCGACATCCGGTAATATTTTTTGACTTCCAAGAATTGACTTCCAGTGATATATTTTGACTTCTAAAAGTCGACTTCTGGTGATATATTTTGACTTTTGGAAGTCATATAATTTGACTTCCGGAAATCGACATCCGGAAGTAATTTTGGAGGTATGATGTCCGTGGATTTCCTTAAATGGTCAAAAGGTTTTTAAAAAATTTAAAGAAATTTTGGAGGTGCAGAAAAAATACTTGGAAGTGTAGGAAGAATGAGCCCAATTTTTTCGACATCATAGGCCCTCATTAGAATTTGGTGATACTCGGATTCCAAATCCTAACTTTGAGAAGATAGATGCCCCTGCCAATTCATCTAGTAATTCCTCAATTATTGGAATTGGAAATTTATTGGGAATGGTTATCTTGTTTAAGGCCCTGTAATCTACACAAAATTGCCACTCGCCATCCTTCTTCCTAACCAAAATGATCGAGCTGGAGTAACTAATGTGGGCTGAATGATTCCTGCTTGTAACATATCTTGAACCAAGGTCTCAATCTCATTTTTTGGTGATGGTTGCATGATACGATGTGAAGGGAAATGTTAAGGATTTTTCTTGGATTTGAAGGGCTTTGGATCCAACAACGATTTTTTGTTTTTGATTTGAACGGGTTACTTCTCCCTATCAATAACAGAAGAATGACTCAATCTTACAAGGATTGTAACACGAGTTTACTCTTCTTACAAACTGAGAGAATCTCTCCCAGCCCTTTTCCCTAAACCAAGTACTAAACAACTACCCCCACTAAAGACTTTTCCCTAAACCAAGTACTGAATAACTACCCCCACTAAACCCTTTATAGTCTCTACAATTAAATTCCTAACTGTATAACAGCCTATTTCCCCCTACTTTTGTAGACGATACTGTATTTATCAGAATCCAACAAATATGTTGGTGAAGGTAGTAACTATTGACAAGTTGAAGTTATGCTCAACATCAATTGGTCTGCTAAAATAACATAGAAGACAATGTTGCTGCATTGATCAAGATGTGAAGACAATTGAAATTAGTCTAGTAGGAAATTGTTAGAATTGGTCAACTAAACAATTTTGGTGAAATTGAAAACCAATAAATTGAGAGCACTATATAAATATAGGAAATAAGACGTGAGGGTTATATTATTTGCATTATGTATAAATACCCGGCACAAAGTATTATTACTCAATCCAAAAGAAAACAAAAGATTGAAAAAAAAAAAAATAGTATTTAATTTTTCTAGATTTATTTTGGTTGAGTTGGGTGTTTTATAAACATCCATTTTAATATTTTTTTTCAATACAAGATCTGCAACAACCCGGAGATATTAGCATAATTGGTTGAACTCTGTTATGAATTTTGTTTGTGATTATTCTGTATTTATATTGTTTCCATAGATTTGATTATAAGAAACATACGTTATTTCCTAACAGCATCATGCAAAGAATATAACCTTCACGTCTTGTTTCCTATATTTACGAAGCATTTCCAATTAATTGGTTTTTAATTTCTCTCTGATGCTTCTCAGTAAAATTGTTTTGTTGACAAATTCTATTCGTAGTACATGATTAACTAATCAATCAATTAAATGTCTACATGATTAACAAAATACCTGCACAGTGGGAGGTTGCTCAGCTACTTTCTTGGCAGTCTCTAGTTCCTCGGTGAGCACTGCTTTAGTTTCTTGGAACTGAAACTCCATCTCTTGCAAATCAAGCTGCAGTTTTTCAGTTTCCTTTTCCTTGGCTTCCTTTATTTCATGGAATTGAACCTCCTTCTCTTGCAAAGCATGCTTTAGTTTTTCAATTTCTTGTGTCTTGGCTTCCAACTGAACCTCTTTCTCTTGCAAAGCATGTTGTAGTTTTTCATTTTCTTGTGTCGTAGCTTCCTCAATATCATAATGAAAACACAAAACATTTAGCATGTTGGATATGAACAATACCTTTATCGGTAAAAGAACCAAATTAGCAATAATAGGCATGAAGAAACTCTTTCATGCTTTTACATTTTCATTTACTATGAATAAATAAATTACCCTCATTCTCTTCTCATCCTCTAGAGACGAAATTAAATCTTTGACTTGCTTTGCCAGATTATTTTTTGTAGCTTCAAGTGCCTTTGTGTTTTTGGCAGCCTGCACTAAATTCAAATTTATGTATATATTAGTTGGTGTAAACTGATTTACTATACAGATAGGAAAGTAAAAGAGCCACATTGAAAAATCTAAAAGTTATAGCTTTGCCAATTGTTGAGAATTTCATATTTTTTGTAAGTTTAAACTTCTTGACAAATTTGGGCATTTTTAAATTAAGTTTTTATTAATATAAAAATTGTGAAAAATTGTGATTAATATAAAAATAATATTGTAGTTAATATAAAATAATAAATGACTAAATGATTTTTATTGTTTTTATGAAAAACATATTAGATAATAAAATCGTCATCCTAATAGTTTTCACATCATGAACTATTATTTACATGACTACTATCAAATGATTTAAAACTACCATTTTATATGAGCAACATTTCTTAACACGTAGAGACAATATGGTAACAAAATTTAATGAACATTCAATTAAAAATATCTAAATTTAATAAACTTATTAATTAATATTTTCTACATTAGAATATATATATATATATATATATATATATATATATATATATATATTATATATATATAGTATAAGAGAAGTTTAGAATTGAATTTTATGGTAACAAAGCTCACCAATTTGTTATGATAAATGACTAATAATGCTGATTACTTTTAAAATGAAAAATACTATAGGAATTTGCGAATGATTGAAGAATGAAGAAAAGTAAACAAGAGGGAAGATGGAACACCATTTTAAGCTTTCGAAGTTCTCTCCGAGCCACTGTTCTCTTCCAGGAACACACTGCGAAAATTGTTGCTTTCTTTAACCTCCGGAAATAAGTACGAACAGTATAACCTCTATATAGACCCTGTGATAAGAAGAAAAAATAAAAACACATTAAATTATCATGTTTTATATATAATGCACCAAACATCATACAATGTGAATGTATAGTTTTTAGTGAGATAAACAATTGCCCAACACTTTTGTTGCTTTAACCTCATGCTTGTTCATTATAAAAAAGCATATTACAATGACAGAAAGGGCAAATTTCACTTGAGATTCTAGTTATAAATGATGGATTTTTTTCAAAGGAAGGATCACCGAACAGGTACAATACCAGTAAAATCTGAACCAAACTGACATAAGAGAATAACACTACTTCTAATCCAAAATGTTATATGGCAAATCTAAGCAGAAGTTTGAGATAGTATTCTTCTTTAACCAAGAAGAAACTGCTTCTCTATCCTACCTGAATAACAGCTGCAGCATGTGATCGTTTTCTGAATCTCAGGTCATTTCTAGCAACCATCCCCCTCAAACCAATTTGAATATAAATAGCTGAGTCATAAATATTTTTGTAAGCTTTTCTGGAAATATGCATTAGAAAATCTTTCTGAATTTTCAAAGAAGCTGCTTCCCTCCTCATGCATTCATACTGATGTCGTGCGAGTTGTCCTACATTAAATTCACAGCACAAAAATATACAAACAGTAATAATATTTAACTGATTACATAGTAAAACACTACAAACAGTCCTAAAGGATTCACATAAATTACACCTTTCGCAACCCTTTGAAGTCCTATGGCAGACAACAGCAATGAGATGAACTGTTTCTGACAGAGAAACGTGCGGACTTTGCTCTGAATGACACTTGCATATCTTCCCAGGTCCTCTGCACGACATGCATCCAGTTCTGCCATTTGACTTGCTCTCAGAAACACTTTTGTCTTTCCAATCTGCAATGGGAAATAGTTCAGTCAGCAACATTTTATTCCAAGTCCATGTTAAAGCAAACCAGCATGCAATGTAAATGCTACAACTGAGGTAAGTAAAAATTCCAGTTGGATAATTGGCACCTGATAATCTTTAAGATTCACTCTATCTAGAAGCCTCTTGCAAGCAGTCTTCTTATCAGGGCTGAGAATGTATGGCTATTGTTATTCAGTTTCAAATACTCCACAATCAGATTGATCTATATGACTGGAAAAGGCAATGGAAAGGCATGAAAATACCATTCTTTCAGAACCTCAGGTGCCAGGATGCTAAACCTCTGAACAAATTCATCAAATTTCTTTCTAGTGGGATATCCAGCACAACTTATCCGAATTGCCTCCATTACTCCCTGTGAATGGCATCCGCAAACTCTCAACTCACTTGGCCACAGTACTCATGTCATACAAGAGAACACAGCCAAAATGGCATTCAACTTACTCCACATCGAAGCTGCTGCAACACAATTTTGTTCCCGAATATCCTTGGCTTCAGAAGATGATTTGGCTTTACACAACGAATGTAGTGTGGCTCGGTAGCATTAAGTGTTTGAAGCAAAGATTGCAGTTGCAGCTTTGTAATACGTGCATTAACCATAATGCAGATAAATACAAGGCAGAGATAATTTGCATTTATATACTTGGCAAAACAAAACGGACCTTAAACTGAGTGGCAACTGAAGAGAACTTTTTCGATTTTGTAGCATCCTCATGTAAAGGTGGGAACAACCCTGAAACAAAGGAGCACTTGGATGCATTGAGTATAGAAGCATGCTCTGGAATAGCGTAGTCTTTATTTTTATCCAGGAAAAGGTCAGTTTGATAAGTGACCTGAATTTGAAAACAGTCATATATTAACCCTTTTTTTCGTTGTGAATGAATTGAAAATAATAGCACTTAAGAAAACTATGTAGACAAAAATGTACTTCACTTACATCACCAGCATAATGCTTAATGGTGAAGTCAGTGCGAGAGAATTTTGGCTTGTTGAACCGTTTGTTGCCTTTGAAGGTTTGGTACAGCTTTTCAGCAAATGTTTCGTGCGTTGATCTTGGAAACATACTACAAAGAATAAGCATGAGAACCTCAAAATCTCAAAGGACATGCATATGCAGATTCCATTGCATATACTATATAGAAAAATATTTAATGCAAAAGTAGTCAGTGTTTGAGCCACTCAGTATTGAAATACATACCAGGCCTCATCCAGGAGAGCAATAATTCCAACTGGTTTCTGAAGTTATAAGTGTACATCAATTACAAATGTAAAATGCAAAGACACAAGTATAGCTCAGTAAAGTTCAAACACATACTCTTTTCAGAAAAGAAAATGTTAAAATTCTAACGAGAAACAACAGTAAACACAGGGAAAAGATTCTGAATTTCCTCTCTTTTGTTACTGAAAACTCATCAGAAGCCAGAAGCCAGGAACCAAGGTATCTACAGAACAAAACACCCCTTCAAAGGAGCTTACTCCTTTATAATGGAATGTGTCCAGTTTTACAAAATATATTCAAAACTTCTGTTAGGACACCACCTCCTATTACAAAGGTCTATTAAAGAAGAAATAAGGAAAAAAGAAAATACAACTGTTTGTTTTAATTAAAACAGCTGTACAATCTGTTAGTAGTTATGTTGTTGGGAAGCTTGTATATATAGGTGTGTTTTGGGGTTATAGGGGGAGGATTGGAAAATTAGTGGATAGTGGGAGATTTCTAGACCCTCAAAGTGTCAGATTTCTGTAATAATTCTGAAACTTCTATTTGAAATTTGGTTGACGACATCGTTAGGATCAATCACTGTATCCGAGTATTGTCCACTTTAGAATCTGGAATTCTGTCACAGTTTTGTCCTTTAAAAATAGTTCGGAAGGTGGAAGAGGTATCTAAATTACCTCAACTCTTAAGCGATGTGGGACTATTGAGTATACTGGGACAACTAATCAGGACATTGACTTACCGAGGAGTTTTAATTTGAATGGATGTTTTAAGAAAGGCATCATGAAAACTCATCAGGTCAACCACACTCACATTATCACGAGCAGGATTAATTTTTAGTCCAAATGGGAGTGGAAACCATGGTAGAATCATATATATAAATTAAAATACATCTGATGCAAGACTGAGATGAGAAAATGATAGAAGTTTCCCACAATAGCAAAATGGATGTAAGTGTGAACTACACCTTCTCTATGAGATCAATGACATCTTGATTATCCACGAAATCAATATAACTCCAATCAATCTCTTCCCTTTTATATTCCTCTTGCTCCATTTTGAAGATATGCTGCAAATGAAGTGTTAATTGAGTCAACAGAAATTGTTCACCAGATGATGAATGCCAACAAGATGGACAAACTAAGGGAATCAAACCTGATTGAAATGTTGCTGTAATTTCTCATTTGCCAAATTGATACAGAATTGCTCAAAGCTGTGTGCCACCAATTAGACATTACACAGGAGATTTAGAAAAGTTAGTACCACAGGAAAAAGGGTCAAATCCTAGGATTTATTTTTCTTTTATATTTTTCCGTGTTTTCTATTAAGTTAGAATGTTATAATATAGGACTATCTTACTAAAATAAAATATATATAAGCAAACTCAACTCAAGTAATGTGGGAGACAAGATCAAGTTACAAACATAAATAGCAAGGCACTATTAGGAGTCAAGTTAGAGCAATTATAACTCCACCATCGTTAAGGACTACATTATACACTAAATCATCTACAAATTATCTTCCAAAATTTCCAACTATACCTTCTTTCTATAAGTTTCTCATCCTTCAACAACCAACGCAATTATTTCTACTCCCAAAATTCTAACACAACTACCTCAACAAAAAAAAAAAAAAAAAAATAATTTTTTAACCATTTATGTTATGCTTGAATCACACAAACAAAATACTATGGCATGCAAAGAAGACAGATCCGTAACCAAGATATTCCCCCTTTGTAGAAAGTAGAGTTAATAAATGCATTGCACAGAAGTTTCTATCGTTAATAATTTCACTTGAAGTCAACACCTGGAAAAAAAGGGTACTGGCTAAGCACCTGTTGGTTTTGAAACTCTCAAATCCATATATATCTAGAACTCCAATCAAACTATTTGACTTTGGATCTTGCCCAATAGTGTTGTTTATCTTACACATAATCCTGGACAACACATGTTTGCACCAATAGAATCACTGAAACTATGTGTTAAAATGAGCTTTTATAAGGATATGTAAACTTTTGAGCATCACAGATATAATACCAGTCAAAAAGCCTTGAATAAATTATTTTAGCCAATGAATCTCTTCTGAGAGCTGCAGAATTTGGATCAAGTGATTTTGTTATGGTGTCGCCATGAGTCACTATAATACGTTTGCAGAAAGACTCTTCAAGGGACTTCTCATCACACCTTCCACAAACAAACAAATATAAATAACCATACAAGTAATAGACTTGGAGATTAATCTTCAAGAGAAACAACAAATAAATTAACGACTTCACTTACATCAAAAGCTCAGCTGCGGTTTTTAGGTGGAAATAGGATTTTTCATCCTTGGGCTGGCAGGAATCAAACACCTCTTCCGCTCCCTTAACAAAATCAATGTTTCCTAAATGAAGTATTGCAGCTACTACTCGAAATATAGCATCCTGAGAAGAGGGATGCCAAATATTTCTAATGAAAACAATTAATAGAAAAAAAGAAGAAACATACATACACTCTCCAATGGGGATGTTACTGAGAGGTACCTGCTCCTCAGAGCTGATCCCAACAACCTCCATAGCTCTCTTAGTTGCAAGGTACTCCTTAGAATCATCCAACCCATCCAGCTCAATGCAATTTGATTGATTAAGGTAATGGAATTTTCTTGGATCCCCCACTTTGTACTTACCAGATTCCTAGACATGGGAAAACTCAAATAAAAACAATGAATCTTGTAAGCAAACTTAAAAAACTTCAAAACCCAACTTTTGAAGCTCATATGCATGTAGAGAATGCTCATAAACTTTTGTTATGAAACCATGAATCCTGTAAGCTACTTGGATCAAGGTAGTGACGAGGGAATTGAATAGTTTGAGTTTGTAAAACAAACCTCTTTGTCATTGTTGTACCAAAAACAAGGAAGAATCATGTACCTCTTTCGGTGCAGCACACAACATATAAAAGCAATGATAGTTTCTCTCAGGATCAGAAACTTGACAAACACGGGATCGTTCCAGCAAATATGTTCTGATAGCAGCTCCTGAAATTCTCCCCTTTTGATCAAACT
>Ga0214545_1004066_pt1 | contig 27581 bp, 16 predicted proteins | sample CNSS4metaG_FD_160064 | JGI IMG/M metagenome (GOLD analysis project Ga0214545, IMG submission 160064) | Root nodule microbial communities from cowpea collected in UCLA plant growth center, Los Angeles, California, USA - CNSS4 | ecosystem: Host-associated > Plants > Roots > Nodule | place: USA... | reverse complement strand
CAAGAAAAATTAAAATAAAGAGAAACACATGAAAAAAGTAATGTCTTGATTTTTTTTTTTAAATTGTTGATTTATTTAAATTAAATATTTTATTAAATTATGAAATAGGGGATAAATATGTGAGTTATCTAAGTTATTATTTTATTTTTAATATGGTTTATAGTGTTTATAAAATTGTGCTGTGTAGCTTAGTGGTTTGTGTGTTTGTTTGATGTATAAAGGGTTGTAAGTTCGTATTTGACTTGCTTAGGTATATTTCTTTTTTTTTTCTTTCCTTCTTTGCTTTTATTGTGGGGCCCATGTAAACTCTTAGTTTTTCTCTTTCTTCCTTTTTGCTTTATTTTAGTCATGGATAGGTATCACAATGCAATTTGTTTTCCTTATTTGGATCCCTTTACACCCTTGTTGTTGTCACGTGATAGAAGAGGACAACATAATGAGTTTTCATGCCACTTTTATAAAATGTATAATAGCCTTTAATTGAGTAATCAAAGTTCATTAAGGGAGAATATCCCTCATTTATTAGCTAAAATGTTAGTAACCGTGAAAGAGGTTTCTACGTGGGAATATTAGATATATGTGGCCAACTTCTTAGCTTCATGCTTAGGCACCCATAAGGGAAGGAAATAACCGGGGATTGAATGTTAGTGTTTTGGTAGATAGGTGTGGTGACGGTTGGGAGGGCTAAGGACACTAAGTTATTTTTAGGTTTTCTGAAACGTGAGTGGGAGGGAGGAAATAAATTATTTAAGAGAAGTAAAACCGAGAGTTTTTTGGAAGGCTGAAAACATAAGCTTAAACAAAAGGTTGAGGCTACAAGGTAGAACCGTTTCTGGAAAAAAAAACAACTAGGTAGGAAAAGCTATATCTGTTTTTGTTTCTTTATTTGTTGATGATGGATGAATGAAGCTAGACCTTGTTTTCTTTCTTCATATTTTGTTGGTTGTTGTTTTAGAAGAATTTTATTCTCTTGCAGTGTTTCACTTTGGTGTCTTGCGTTGCATGGGGGTACGTTAATGCATTCACGTTTGTTCCACAAGCATAACCTAGTTCCTTCGGGTGGTGTCACCGGGGTGTGTGAATCGTGTAGGGTAGTATCTTTTCTTCACCTTAAATACTAGTTCATATCATTTAAAGATTGGTTCCAATAGGTGGGTTTTAGGTGCAAGTTTCATGTTGGGTTAGTGGTACAGTAAAGTGTAAATGTGAGTTTGGTTGGTGGTCATCATGAGAGGGGTGGTCTTTGAGGAACTTTCATGTGCTACAGCTTGGTTCTAAGGGGTAGTGTATGTTTTCCTTAAATTGCAAGCCTTGATGTGTTTCTCTTTTGTTTTATTCATGAACCATTATTAAGTGCTTATAAGAAAACATGGGCCACATGTACTATGTGTTCATTCTTTAACTTTTTGGAGTGACATAAGTGCATGGTTCCTTTAAATTTTAGTTTCTCTTTCCACATGTTATTTGGTTGATAAAATACATTAGGCCCATGATTTGTAAGAAAAGTAATTGTATCACTTTGTATCACTTGTAAATTATGAGGGCATGAATTCACGTACATAATTCTAGGTTGACTTTCCTTTTGAGTGGATGTATGAATGGTGCATGCTATATTTGGTGTAGTTACTTTCCTACAATATTGCAATATCTCCTATCACATGTGCTTCGAAGAAAACTAAGGTTTACGTGCAACGTATTAAATGAACGTGTGGTTTTGGTTCTTCTTCTTTTTTTCCTTATATCACATGTACTTTATGTTCGTTCTTAAATGAGTGGGTGAATGGCAGTGTTGTGTACACATTGGGAGGGGTTTCTTTATGGAATATTATTTCCCTTGCATGATGTGATGATTATAATGTTTAAGTATATTACTTGGATGTGATATTGAGTATTATTCGTAATGTCTTATTTCATTGAATGTCGGTTATATATCAGTGTTTATGATTAGCTTACCCCTATTTGTTTGTGTTGTGTTTTTGTTGTGTGTGTAATGATTGTATAACACATGTGTTATACGAGAGCAGATGATATAGTAGATGATTATGGCATGGAGTAGACTGACGAGAGAAAGGGGTGAACTCGGGATTTATGTTCATTTTTATTAAGTTGTTAAATTACGTGTTAAAGACGGTGTAATTTATTTTCAATGTCGTTATTTAAAAATTTTAGACAATGGATGTTGGAAGTACGTTTTTTAATAGATTAAATTATGAATTTTTACTTAAGTTCTTTTTATTAATAATCGTCTCTGCTAAAAGTGCTCATTATATAACTTTTCGTGACATCCAAAAATTGGGGTGTTACATTTGGTATCAAGGCAAATGTTTTTAAAAGATTTTAGGCCTTGGGAAGTGAGTTTGTCTCATTTCGACTGCGGAACTTTGTGTGTTGTGTTTGACTGCTAATGTGTGTGATACTTAGTTATGACTGAACCTATATTTGATGGTGTTAGGTAAAAAACATGTGGCATTCGAGAAGTCAATATTGGAATTATTTTTATACTACAAATAATGTTTTGAAGGTTCTAGAAGAGCTATTACACTTCTACGAAGAAGTCTAATAGAAACTTATTAAGTCCTAAAGATATTTGTCTAAATAAATATCATATTGAGACAAATAATGAAGGAGATATGAAATATCTTTATATCAATGGACTTGAGTTGAATAAAAAATAAAATGTGTATTGGAGAAATTATCAATCTTCTTTTATGGCTTATACTAAACATATATATTAGTACAATTGAAATGCATGTCATTGTAAACCTGAAGTTTACGAATCAAAAAGGGTTTTCTTGTTTGATCAGTAGGGTCATCCTGGATCTATCATGATGCGAACAATAGTTGAAAACTCTTGTAGACACCCACTTAAGAGTCAAAAACTTCTTCAATCCAATGGTTTCTCATGTAATACATGTTTACAAGGAAAGTTGATCCATCACCAGAAAACTTTAGAAATGAGTCAATCTCAATTTTTTTTGGAATGAATACAGGGTGATTTTGTGGTCCAATGCACCCATCATGTGAATCATTTAGATATTTCATGATTTTAATTGATGCATCAACCAAATGGTCACATGTTTGTTTATTATCAACTTGCAATCAGGCATATGTAAAGTATTAGCACAATTAGTTAAGTTAAGAGATCACTTCCTAGATTATTCGCTTAAGAAAATTTGTTTTGATAATGCTGGTGAATTTACATCTTATGTATTTCATGAGTATTGTATGTCAATTGGAATTGAAGTTGAACATCCAGTAGAACATATGTTCATACTCAAAATGGACTTGTAGAATTATGAATAAAACATCTAAAGTTGGTTACAAGAACATTACTTATGAGAGCTAATCTTCCAATGACTACTTGGAGATATGCAATTTTACATGCTATAGTATTGATTCGCATCAAGCCAACAAGTTATCATAATTACTCTATTATGCAGTTGGTTTTTGGTCAGTAACCAAATTGTCTCATTTAAGAATTTTTGTATATGGTCGAATTTCCCCACCAAAAGGGACTATGATGAGTCTTTAGACGATTGAGAATATATGTTGGATATGATTTTCAATCAATAATAAAATATCTTGATCTGTCAACAGGAGACATATTTACAGTTTTATTTTTCAACTGTCATTCTTTATGAATAAGTAATTCCAATATTAAGGGGAGAAAGAAAACAATTGGAAAAGGATATTGGTTGGAATGAATTATCATTGTCTCGTCTTGATCGTCATACAAAAGAATGTGAACTCGAAGTTCAAATGATAATTTATTTACAAATTAGTCAATCAATTATCATATGTTTTTACTAACACAAATAGGGTAATTAAACCGCATATACCAACTGCTAATGCTCCAAATAGAATTGATATTAATTCATAACACGATTGAAGTGTGGTAAGCTTATTGGTTTCAAAGATAAAAATCCTCGAATAAGAAAATGAGCTAAAAAGAAGAGATGGCTTAATCGAGGAGGTGTAAATCACAAAAGATTCATTTGACATAATTAATAATTTGGTTCCAGAAGAACCCCAAGTAACTGAAATTGTTGAAAATGATGAGATCTCAATAAATTATGTCATGAATAAGATAAGATGGAACCAAAATGAAGTCAATGTTGATGATGCTTTAGCATATAATGTAACGATGAATGTTATGAGTGACAATGAGAATCAAGATTGTCGACAAAGAAATGATTGGCCAAATGGAAAGATGAAATAAAAGAAAAATTAGATTTACGTGTTAAACAAAAGGTTTTTTGGACCTGTAGTCTACACACTTGAAGGTGTAAAACTCATTGAGTACAAATGGAATTTTGCCCAAAACAATATTATAAAGAATGATAATTATATGAAAATCATTGAAGAATTTAATTTACCCAACAATGCAAATTCTAAAGTGGATTATTCAATAAAATTGAATAAGTCCCTTTTATGGATTAAAGCAATCAAAACGTACATGGTATAATTGTCTTTGTAAGTACTTGTTGAAAGAAAGGTACATACTCTTGTACTTACATGAAAATATTGAAAAATGAATTTGTCATAATTGTTGTTTATGCATATAATATAAACATCGTTGGAACTCCTAATGAGTTCATAAAGGCAAATGATTGCTTAAAGAAAGAATTTGAATGTATTTAAATACAAGTGTTTTAGTACATCAAGGAGTTTATTTTATTTAATGAATGTGCTTAAAAAGTTCTATATGAACAAGTTATATTATTTTTGCACTTCAATTGTGAGGCTATTAGATGTTGATAAATGTCCTTTTAGACCTCACAATGATGAAGAACTTGGTTAAGAAATACCATATTTTAATGTTATAAGAGCACAATGTATTTTACTTATTATTCTTAACTTGATATAGTATTTGCTATAAATTTGTTAAGCATGATATAATTCTTCACTTACAAGAAGACATTGAATTAGTGTAAAACATATATTTCGTTACCTTAATGGTACTTTGAATATAGGCTTATTTTATTCAAATGATACAAAATCAAATGAGTTATGTAGATGCAAGTTATTTATTTGATCCTCACAATGATTGATCACAAACAAGATATTTCTTCACATGTGGTGGCATAATGATTTCATGGCGGTCTATGAAATAAACCATAATAGCAACATCGTCAAATCATGCAACTTTTAGCATTACATGAGGAAAAATGGAATCAACAGCCATATATGAAGACAACAATGCATGCATTGCTCAATTGAAAGAAGGATATATTAAAGATTTATTTACAAAGTCTTTGCCAAGGAGAACTTTGGAGCAATTGGTTCACAAGATTGGACTTCGTCATCTTAAATATGTAAGTTTACATAAAGGGGAGAAATAAAAGATGTGATGAATAATATTATATCTAAGAATGAAGAATGGTGTACTCTTTTTCCTTGACTAGGTTTTTATCCCAAATGATTTTTCCTAGTAAGGTTTTAATGAGGCACGTTCTTTGATCAATGGACACCCAAGTAGAAGTGTTATGAAATTTATAGATTGTCCATTGAGTTGCTAAAAGTTACTCTGCTTGATTACTATTGATAATATTTACATTAAGTTTGTAACCTTTGAGTTGTACCATTGAGTTGTTGACACTTACTCAACTTGATTATTGTTGACAATATTTACATTATTTACATTAAGTATGTAACCCTTGAGAGTCGTACCTTTTGTGTAACACCCCATTTAAATAATAATATAGTCAAATGGAATATTACACAGAATAATATAAAGAGCCAAGATGCGGAGTATAAAATCACTCATTAAAGATATTTGAGGTACTTAAAGTGAAATACTAAGGCACACCATGATGTCAATACAAGACAGAGTACAAAGTTCAACAGTAATCAAATTAATACTAAAAGACGAATCAATACATGGGCCATAGCCTTAAGAGAAAACTCAATTAAACGGAATCTAGCCCAAGAAGGCTATGCAACGGAGTCACCATTTCCCTCTTGACCACAAGGATTTCTCGCATCTGCTCACATCAATAAATTGATGATCATCGCAAAGAGAGAAGACCACACACATAACAACCAAACAAGCAAAGGGTAAAAGCTAGAGCAGAAAATGATTAATCATACAGTTACATACAATTTCATAGTCCAAGATGCATATGTCAACCAATCATGTTATGACTTGCAAACAATACACCAAGACTCAAGACACGACTCTTCTGGATACATATAATTAGTCGAATTCAGTGGATGCTTGCACTTGTGGTAGGCTATATGACATAGGTTAGATGTCTTGTGTGCCTTAGTGTGTCTCTTTTAATCTGTTAAAATGGGTTTTAACAGGTTAAAAGTCTTGTTTTATATAGTTTCTGCTATGAATGCATTCAGTCAGTTGAATTATTTTTCAATCAATTGATTTCACTTAAGTCAGGTGAAATCAGCTGACTGTACGGAAAATTCCATCAACTGTTTTCACTTAAACCAGACTATATGAGCTGTGTTTTCGCGAGCAGAGGTGTGATTTTGAGTTTTTGAGAACGAAACTTTGTCATTCATCTATGGGAAGCTCTCTCTACAATACACAGCTACAACTCGTGTTTTGAAGATCTTGGTTGATCTTGGAGGCATTTTGGCTTATGAGTAGCTTGAAGAACACATGTATGGTTGGCTAGGGACAGCCACCATCAGGTTTGGATGTTCTTGTGCCTCTGGATGGTTTGCTTGATGTGATTTCAGGTCTGCAAGTGTGATTCTTGTAGGGTGTGTGTCTAGATTTTTGTGAGACAAAAATCTTGTGAGTTTTGTTGTTCAAAAGTGTAATCTTGGTGTTTGATTTGTAAAACTTTTGAATATAGTGGAAACCAAACTCAGGTTGTCCTGGTAAACTGGATGTAGCTCTATGATTGAGTGAACCAGTATAAAAACAGCTGTGCATTTCTCTTTCCTTCATCTCACTCTCTTTGAAACTCTTTAAAAACTTCAGAAAACCAAGTAATTTGATCTTTGTTGTGATTTAATGCGTTCTTGTCTAATCTGAGACTTTATACTTGTTATAAATACTGATTGGAACATGTCTTGTATGTAAAAGATTGTTGTTTGAGTTGAATTCGCGAATTTGGTATTCTGCATAATTCTCCAGTATTTTAGCCGACTGATTTGTCTTTTTAATCGAATGTTTCATAGCATCAAGAACAATTTAGTCTGCTATTTTATAGTTTAATCGACTGAAAGTGTACTAGTCTACTGCATTTACATCCAAACTTTCAAGTCCATTAGATTCAATTGAAAAGAGGTTTAAGCTTTCAAAAAAGTTTTATAAAGCCAATTCAACCCCCCCCTTCTTGGCTAAACTCGCCATTTGAAAACTAACAAGAAATACACCCAGAATAATGCACAGTACATGTTCATGTTATTTTGAATAACATACAATCACCCAGAGCACTAAACAAAACTGAAATTAAGCATTTCACATTAAAAAAAGGGTTAAATATGTTTTTGGTCCCTCAAGTTTCAGCGAAATTTGGAATTAGTCCCTCATCAAAACTTTTGACCAATTTAGTCCTTCATCTTTCAAAATGCGTGAATTTAATCCTTTTAATCAAATTTTGTTAAGTTTATCTGACGTTTCAAACGCATTTCATGATAGTATTTAAATTATTTACACTTTTTGACACATTTTTTCTTCAATATTAACTTAAATACTATCATGAAATGTGCTTCAAATGTCAGATAAACTTAACAAAATTTGATTAAAATGACAAAATTCACGCATTTTGAAAGATGAAGGACTAAATTGGTATAAAGTTTTAATGATAGACTAATTCCAAAATTCACTAAAACTTGAGGGACCAAAAACATATTTAACCCTTAAAAAAACATGAAACCCCAGCTTCCCTTACCTGAAAATAAATTAGTAAGGACTTTGACACCAAACAGCCGAGCACGGTAGCTCAAGGAACAGATTTGTGAACTGGACAAGATAGTGGAACAGATTTTTAGAATGCATTACTACGAAACCCTAACTAGAACTACGAAAATATGCCTAGAGAGGAGAAGTATGAGCTAGAGAATAACTTACATGGAGCAAGAAAATGAGGTAGAGCTACTTGACCAAGATTGGGACTAAACCCTAGTAGAGCACGATTGTTGTTCTAAGAAATAGTGAGAGGGAAACTCATTTCTGAAAAGTGCAGAAAATAAAAGTGTTAACTGGTTTAAGGTCTTTGGTTCATTATGGGCCAGCCCTAGGTCCAACTGATTTGGAACGGCCCTTTAAAAATTAGCACAAAATAAACAGTGGGCCTTACATTTTGGATTGTCTTCTGTACTTGTAAATAGAGACTACTAGTATTTGATACTCTATTCTTTCTCTTTATTATTACTGTTAACTTTGTTTTATAACATCCCTTTTCACTCCTATTTCTTTACATCTTTCATGATATTGTTATCTTATAGTTTTTTTTTTTTATAAATAACAAATATTTTTTATTATTTTTATTTTTGTTATTTTATTTATTACATTAAAGTAAAATAATTAAATATATTATGTATTATATATTATATTATAATAAAAGCAATTCAATTATATAAAATCAAACATTTTAAACACTTACATTTTGATTACACACAAAACCTGAAACTCTTATTAGTGTTAAGTAAGAGTTACTTTCCACTGTATATTAATCTCTCTTTTTACTATTTTAGTTTTTTTCCTTTATTATGAACTTTGTATTATGACTTTAAAATATTATTAATATTGAAGATAACATAAGAAAGGAATTTATATATAACATATTAGAGAATTTGTATTCTACTTTTTTTAGTTAGAGGTCATGATAAAATATTTGTATATATGAAATAATAATTTATTAAAAGAATAAAAGTTTATAATTATGAATTAAAAAGACAGATACTGATATAGATTAACATTTTCTAAAAGCCTCGCTCGCCGTATTCCCCGCCAAAGAGCGTCCAACTATAAATAAGACCCTGTTCAACTTTCATCTCCCTCCTGCACACTCCATTCTAAAGTACCCTCCCTTCAAACCCGAACTAAATAATTTTCCTCTCCCCTTTCCTCTACCCCTTCTCTCCACTTCAAACCCCACTCTGAATAATTTAGGAGCTCTTCTTTCACTTCTTCTCTCAGGTTTCTCTCTCTCTCTCTCTCTCTCTCTCTCTCTCTCTCTCTCCTCGTGAAAGCACACTTGAAAAACTCGATTTGTCTCTGAATTTTTGGATACAATAGAAAAATTGTTTTCATCTTTGTTTCCGATGTATTTGAATTCTATATTGAAGCAGCCGAAAATCGTCTTTCTCAGATTACATTTCTGTGTTTGAGTTTGTATCGGTCTGTGTTGCAATTCTACTCTGTACAATCTAGATATTTCGAATAGATCAACCGTTCATTTCATTCGAGTACAGCATGAAGATTTGTTCCGCTGAAAAATGATTTGATTTTCGGGAGAACGATGAGGATTTCTGAATTTCTCCTGGTCGATTTTTTCATGGTTTCAATAGTCAAGGATTTTAATTGTCGATTTATTGAAGATATTTTAATTCTTTCTTGAGTTAGAGAGAGATAGGTTGAATTACGTTATCTGAGATTAGAAGCTTTGGTTTGCAGATATTTGTTTACAGAATTTGGCGGATCTCTTTTCATCATTTTTTATGTCAAGTTATTGTCATTCTTGAGTTAATTTTTTTTTTTTTTTTTTTTGTGTATCACTATTGTCTGAAAATTAGTCGGAATAAGTAGAGGTTCTATGTAGTTTTAGTTTTATATCTCAATTATTATAACGATATTCTTGATCATGTTAGCTGTATTACGTCCATTTCTGTGTAAGTTAGAACTAAAGTTCTGCTTTCAACTTCTTTTTGTTTCCTTAATTCAGCATCCTGACTATGGATTCATATTCTTTGAAGTCTGTGTTCGATTTGCCTCCGCCTTTTCGTTCGTGTTTTAGTTACAGGTACGGTACATAAAATTCTTTTATGTGAAAGATATCATAAGTGGTTGTTTAGCCAAATAATAGAATCAATTTCGTCTACCTTGTTCCACACATTTTGCTTGTTTCACAACGGTTAAAAGTGAGATGACATCTTTCTTTCTTGATAACTGGATTTTCGGTGCACATCATGGAACCCAAACAAGTTGGCTGTTTCATTTTCCTCGCACTCGCTTCCTCTCTCCCTTGATGCAAACAGGCATAAGGTTTTAGTTCGTGTCACATTTCCCAAGGTCTTGAATAAGACATGAAAGTCATCTATCACTTTCTTTGAAACATAAAATAAAATTTAGTGTTTTTCCTTCCAACCCTTTGACTGATCAGGTTCAGAAAATACTAATAACCTGGCTTTGTCTCAAATGACTTTCTCCATACGGCATGCAGATATTTTAATTCACTTCAGAGTGAATGCTTTCCTATCTGTTTCCACTCTGATGTAAACATGGTCATCTCTGCACCAACTGGCAGCGGTAAAACTGTACTCTTTGAGCTTTGTATTTTGAGGCTACTTTCCAGGTTCATATCTGCGGGGGGAATATTCATACATGAAAAGGGATCTCTTAAAACAGTAAGTCCTTTCCTGATAGAAAAAGCCTATAGTCAAGTTATTTTTTAATTCTTGTGTTAATGTTATTAGCCCAATAATTTTTTGCTACAAAAGCAGATAAGCATCAGCCTAAGCTTTAGTACACAGTGAATCATATGAAGCACATTTTAATGAGTATTTCCGTTATGTATAGTAACTACTCAATCATCTTCACTCTTCGTGTTAAGATCTATATAGCCCCATCCAAGGCTTTAGTACAGGAGAAGCTCCGTGATTGGAATAAAAAGTTTGGGCCATTAGGAATAAATTGCTTGGAGCTGACAGGTGACAATGAATCTTACACTCCAAGGAACATACTAGAAGCTGATATTATTCTCACAACTCCTGAGGTCAGTAAAATGGAAGAACATAAGCAGATCAAGACCATTTGTTACTCTTTTTTATAATTCTTTCTTATTTAAAATATTAAATGGATATATTTTATATTCACCCGAAAAATGGATGTATTTTAATTTTATAATGAATTATTACGTTTATGCATGCATATGTTCCCCGATACCCTTAACCTCCAGAAGCATATATTTTTCAATAAGAAATTAAACTACACATAGAGATTTATGTGTGATAAATCAGCATTCCTTATTGTGTTCCTAAAATATGTCTACCTTTGACGGTCTTCTCCTTGGCCGTGTACACAAACATAAGAAATAGGCCGACTAATTTATTGATACTGTAGGAGATAGCTGAACTTGATTTCTTTTTCCAATGAATAGAAATTTGACGCAGTGTCACGATACGGTATAGAAAGTGGTGGCTTGAGCTTTTTCAGTGACATTGCACTTTTACTAATCGACGAAGTTCATCTATTGAATGATCCACGTGGAGCTGCCCTTGAAGCAATTGTTAGTAGAATAAAAATCGTTTCTGGCAATCCAAAATTGAAATCAAATCCTCTTGCTCAGGTCCGCTTCCTAGCTGTGTCTGCCACAATTCCAAATATTGAGGATCTAGGTAATTTTTATTAATTGATCTTGTTACAAGAGTTGTTAAATTCAAATAACATGCCAAAAACCGTGGGAAGAATTTTATTCAATACATGCACTATTGCAGCAAAGTGGCTTGAGGTTCCTGACCAAGGGATCAAAAGGTAGTTTTCCACGCAAACATCTATCTAGGACTCTATCCCATAATACTGAAAGTCAATATTGAGACCAATTTTTTTTAATGTTCCCAGGTTTGGAGAAGAAATGAGGCCCGTAAAGCTGACAACCAAGGTTTTTGGTACGCAAATATAATAGAACTCAACCATCGTTCATTTTGTTTCTGATCAATTATCATTCCATCTCTTGCATTCCACTACAAAATCTATTCGTTCAAGTTGCATCAGCTTTTTTGTCAGAAAAAAAGGGGATGAAAGCAACAAAGATGATGAATTTGAATTTGTGAATTTTATTGAATATTAGTCAATGTGGTATTTACTCCTGTCAGTAATATAGAAATGTTTTGATACCATTCGTTACCATATTTGTATAGGCTATGCCCCTGCCAAGAATGACTTCCTCTTTGAGAAGGTTTGTTTGAAGTTGACGAAGTTTAGAGATTATCAATCTTGATTTTGTTCTGCGAGCTGCTACTTTTAAATAACCCATTGTACTAATCAAACTTATTTTTATTTATGCGTTATACATCTCTACTACCGTGCAGCGCCTTCAAAATTATATTTTCGGTTAGTAAAGATAAGTCATCCTGCCAATTAACAGCTTGAAGCTTTTCACCCCTATTGACATTTCTATACAATGAGAACTATTTCCAGTCTATATGTACAAATGATTTCAGATATTCTCATGCAATACTCGAGAGGGAAATCTGCTCTTGTATTTTGTTCAACAAGAAAAGGAGCACAAGAAGCTGCTCAGCGACTCTCTCAAATAGTAATGACTTTTGGTCAATCAAATCCATTCATTAAGAACAGAGAACAACAAGATCGGCTGAGGGAGGCTTCTCTATCATGCAGTGACAAGCAAATGCAGTCATACATTCTTTACGGTGGTATAAAGGAATCTATTTATTGTTTTGGGCTTTGGATAAACTATAATTGTTATTTGAAATTGACTACAGTCCCATGCACGTGATAAGTGTTCAAATTGATTGATTGTGACTTTTAGAAAATGGTTTTCCTACAGTTGGTTATCACAACGGTGGGCTTTGCCTCAAAGATCGCAATATTGTAGAAGGCCTTTTTCTCAAGGGAGATATTCAAGTACTTTGCACTACAAATACGCTAGCCCATGGAATCAATCTCCCAGCACATACCGTGGTTATTAAATCAACACAGCACTTGTATGTAATATTTTTTCTTTTTATGCATTTCACTGTAGCATATTGAAAAATATGTTTTTACAAGTTGGTTTATTGAAATATTATGGACAGCAACAAGGAAAAATGTCTCTATATGGAATATGATCGCTCCACTATATTGCAGGTTAGCTTCTTAAGATTCATTATGATAATTGTTGAAGATCTCACAAATGTTTAGAGATGTGGCTAAATTATAATGTATATAAGTGAGGTATAAACTTTATCTTAATTGTCGATTTTGTATGAGTGAAGTCTTAATCCACTTTATAAGATAGTAACATAGCTAATCCTACCGAAAGTTATCCCCTCCCTATCTCATAAGTTTCGGTATGTGAGCCAAGTCACTAAAGACTTGAATAGTATTGTACTTATGTAGCTATCATGTCTTCTTCAAGATACTCTCACATATGAGATAATTTAGCATCGTACTAGGTGGGGAGACTATATGAAGGATATTAATATAGGTTATGCTCATCACCCTAGTAATCTTACAATGGATCATATTTCACTTTGGCATCTCTAACTAGGTCTTTCTTCATTCTGTTACCTAAAACATGTGTTTCCAAATTTATTTTTAGATCATTCATTGTGAAACTTGCATTTTAGAAGTCATCCAATTCATTTTTCATTGAGCGTGAATAAGACTAATGTCCCTTTCTCTTTGATCCATTTGGATGTATAGCATTTATCAGTCTCAAATATTAGGTTCAGATAATCAGTGATCCTACATCCAGTCTCAACTTTTCTCCCAAGAAAAACTAGTTCCACTAATCATCACAGAAGTTTGTACATTGCAAACAGCAATTACAATACTCTAGAGGATATCAGCCTCTATTAGTGTACATACCCTATGGTTTTCTTCATTCTTTGTGTGCCTTTTTTTCTGTTTTGATAGTGTAATAATCAGATCTTCTAGAATCTGTTTTTTTCTGACTGTCTGTTATGATTCTGTTAATGGTGTATGCTGGCTACACTTACTAGGTGTCTATTTAACAATGTACTCTACACTTTCTTGTTTCAATGGAAAATATCCCAAATTTAAAGATTATTCCTCATTCTTAATTCTATCATGGTATGTAGAGCTTAATATTTTTTTTTCCATTGGCTAACATTCCCGACCCGTCTACTCCTTTCCCGGTTCTTTTCTCCTATTCTGTATCGGAGAAGCTCTCTAATACAAACTTTTCAATCTGGAAGCAATAGATTGAACTTGTCATCAAAGCACACCGCCTTCAAAGCTGTGTTATTAATCCCCTTATCTTGTCGCAGTATCTCTCCCTTTGATTCTATTTTATGTAAAGGGAATCCTGTATACATTGTTTGGGAAACACAAGACTTCTTCTGTGGTGGTTGCAATCGTCTCTGTCTACTTCGTTCCTCGCTAGTGTTATTGGCTGCAAGCAATCCTTCCAACTATAAGGAGAAAAACTCACAAATCCATTGCATTAAGATTTTGGATTAAAAGTGTTATCTTGGTCTCTTATATGGGTTTGTTTATGTCTTATTGATATTGAACCTCTCTAGTGTGTCCACTCAAAGAACCCAACAAATGATGTTAGAGTTGATAGTTCGTCTTGGTGACTAACTCGGACAAGTATGGTATGAAGTCCTCTCTAGTGTGTCCACTCAAAGAACTCAACAAATGGTGTTAGAGTCAGATAGTTCGTCTTGGTGACTAGCTCGGACAAGTATGGTATGAAGTGCATGACGAATTGTTGGTTTGTGGGTTCCTTGTATCAAAAAATTTCCTAATAGGTTTCAGACAACATTTTCCCGTGGTATGGGATAGTACAGGTAAGGAACATATGTTCATTTTGAAGCCCCAAAAGTGAAGAATGTAATGCCCTTACAGTTTCTTGACATTTGCAAACGTTTTGTATTGAACTTCGTAACTAAAATAATTCTTCCTTTTGAATCATACAATAGAATTTTCTTCAAACATGATTGAGAGGAACAAATTCCCACCAAACAAAATTTCAAGAATCTGAAAACTAAGAACCCAACAAAAAATTGGGTTGAAAAGTGCAAAAGCGAAAGCTTCTAGAGCATAGCAAGAGATTTAGGTTGTACAGCTAAAGCTATGATACCATATCCATTGACTAAACGCCTCTCATTGTTGTGAGAATCCCATTTAATAAGAATCTTTAACATTATTCAAGAAAAAAATTGTTTGTAGCTACACAAGAGATTTAGGTTTAAGAGTTTGAAGCTATGGTACCATATCAGATTTGACTGAATGGTTCTCATCATTGAGAGAACCCCATCTAATAAGAATCTTTTAAAGTTATAAAGGGAAATTTTGCTTAATATGTGACTATTTAGAGTTATTCAAATTTGTCAACTAATGAAGTAAAACAAGTATGCAATATTTTTCAAGTATATATTGTGGAAAAATTATAGGGAAATCAATAAAGATGTTATAAATAATGAATTTAGCTAATTAAAAAATAGCGTTTAATTGTTTCATGTTGTGTATATCAATTGAGGAAAAAGTATTTATGGTTCAGATGTGTGGAAGGGCAGGCCGACCCCCATTTGATGATACAGGCATGGTTATAATCATGACAAGGAGAGAAACGGTGAACTATACTACTTACATATATATATATATATATATATATATATATATATATATATATTTCCTACTCCTTTCTCTCTCTTATTTGTTCCTATACTGACAATGTTTTTAATTTTGATCACGAGCTCTACTGTTTCACAACACGTGTTCTTATCTACTCTTACATAATGTCATACAACAGGTTCATTTGTATGAGAATCTCTTAAATGGGTGTGAAGTGGTGGAATCACAGTAAGACTGTCACTCCCTAAATTGCTATATAGATATGATGGCTTTGGCTATTCCTCATGGCCTGCTAACGTTGCATATTTACCACACTCAGATAATTAGTGTTTGCTTACTATAGATTGCTCCCATGTTTGACGGAGCATTTACTTGCGGAAATAGTTCAACTGACAGTATCTGATATTACAAAAGCAATTGAATGGCTTAAATTCTCCTACTTGTATGTTAGAATGAAAATGGTAACTAACTCCGGATGCCTATCTGATAAAATGCATTGTTCCTTAGTTTCCTGTCCCATCTGATAAAATTCTTTATGAACAAGCAGAATCCTATGAACTATGCAATTAAGAAAGGCATTTCTGGTGATAGTTTAGAGAAACATGTACAAGGTACAGTTGTCTTGATTTGCCCCTCCATTTGTCTCCCTCGATAAATTATTGAAGCTATTTTCTCTCAGATATATGCGTGCATAAAGTTAAAGAGTTATCGCAATGTCAAATGGTCTGGGTTGATGAAGACGGTTTCCTCTTGCGACCATTAGGTATTAATATATTTCAAGTATAATGAATATTCCTGATGTAATGTTAAGAGGTTATAATCCAAATTGATTGCTGATGTCTTCTTTTTCCTGCCTTAGATCCTGGAAGGTTAATGACAAAGTACTATTTGAGATTTGACACTATGAAACAGATAATGCGGACTCCTGAAAATTGCAGTTTAGAAGATGCACTTCATGTTGTGTGCAGTGCAGAAGAAATTGCATGTGCGGTTATATTTGTAAACAAGAAATTAATAAACAATGCATTGACATTAAAACTTGACAATTCTGCACTGTAAAAATGAAGGGATACAGCTTAGACGCAATGAGAAGAAGCTCTTAAATGAGATCAATGCTGATAAAGATGGACGGCTTCGCTTTCACATTCTTGGAGATAAAGGGAAAAAGAAAAAGCGCATTCAAACAAGAGAAGAAAAGATATTTATTTTAGCCAATGACTGCTTAACTGGTGATCCATCAGTTCATGACCTATCTTTGATTCAGGTGTTGCATTGTAACATCAGTATGTTTTGTTGATCAACATTCTAAAATCTTTAGTGATTGAGTAAACTTGATGCTACAGGATATGAATTCTATATGCTCAAATGGATTTAGAATTGCAAAATGCATGAAAGAGTACTTTGTTTACAAAAGGAATTACAAAGGAGCTGTGTATTCAGCACTTCTAGCCAAATCACTCGACCAGAAACTATGGGATGACAGTCCATACCTTCTGAAACAGTTACCTGGAATTGGGATGGTCACAGCAAAGGTAATATTTATTGATGCGTTGATGTTATTAACGCTAATAATACATATGCACAAGCAACCAGTTGGGGAATGTTCTTATTTTGATGTTCTTTCTAGGCACTGCATTCAATGGGAGTTAAATCGTTTGAGGCACTTGCTGAAGCTGATCCTAGGAGAATAGAGCTAGTGACTGGTCGAAAATACCCATTTGGTAACCATATTAAAGATTCTCTACTTTCTCTGCCTCCAAAAGTTGATGTGAAGCTTGCAGAAATTGAAAACCATATAGAAGGAAAGTCCAAGATAGTAGTGACGTTGGCTAGGATATCAGAGTCAGGCCAGTCAGTTAAAGGACATTATGCTGATATGGTGTGTTATCTGAATGTCTTCTAAGGAGAATTTCTTGCCTATGACAATTAAAATAAGTTGCACAAATTTCTTTCTCACAGATTATTGGTTCAGAGGACAACACTATTCTCTTTCATGAAAAGATAAGGTGATGACTTACTAATTCAGTTTTTTGACTTGATAGTGTACAAGAATTAACAAATCCTAAGAGCAATTATTGATGGTATTGACTCGTTGGTATTATGGCAAACTAAGTATGAAATTGTTCTTTCTCATCTGATCAAGGTTTAATGTTCCCCAAATCGTTACCACAGGGTTGATCAGTTCCCCAGGTACATAATTAACCTTGCCTTTATGTTTTAGTAAAAACTTAAAACAATATTGTAGAGCATTTAAGACTACAAGGGGCAAAGAATTTTAATTTGGAGGATTTTGAGAGCAATGTTTAAAAAAAACATCACTGTACATAAAAGAGATTAAAATATTGGCCATTGTAAATGTGAAAAGGCGGGTTCGAAGTTTTATTGCATGAAACTTTGTAGCAATTTATGATATCTTATCAACTGGATAATGTAAACTGTTAACCTTTAAATAATTACAAATGCAGTTCGAGTTGCTTATGGAAATGAATGAAGTTACACAAATCTCACGGTCACACAAATTTTAGGCTGAGATAAATTTCTTTTTTCATGTTGCAGCCCATACTGTGCAACAATTCTAGTGCCCATTCCACAAGAGAAGCAAACTATCAAAGCTGATTTTATATTTGAGAAATACAGTAAGATGTGGTCAATAGAAGTCTAAATTATATCTTCTCCAGCATAATTTGTCTAAATTGTGCAGTTATCACTCAATAGTTCAGTTTGGTCTATTCAGTTGGCATTGATGTCCACCAAAAGCTTTCCTTAATGAGAGAGAGCAATTCAATTGTGCTTTTGAAAAGAAACAGGAAGCAGGCTTCTTGTCCTCCACCACAAGAGATATATGTTATAGAAGATGACAACATAAATGTACCTCATTTACCAAAAAAAGAACTGTGCACCTTGAGCGTGGCCAAGGATTCCATGTTAGTCGTTTTCCCTTGAAATGCAAGATATAGTTGTTTATGTTCTCCTTGTTAATATAATCTTCAGACCTAAAATTTTGTGTGTTCTATTGCAGTCCAAGTTTCGACCTCTTGGATGAAAGTTTAGATGAAGGTACAACTCCAGAGATGATTATATTGACCTTTATGATTTTGGAAAACATTCTTTCATCTTTCTTCTGCTTTACAGTGGGTTTTGGCAATCGTAATGAGCATTTTTCTTGTAGTGGAAGATGGGCATTTTCTTGAGGTGGAAGAGGAGAAATGCAAAATGATCACGGAGAAAACAGTATTTGACCACATTCGTCAGAAAGCTAAAAGCTTTTCTCTCCTATCTGCATTTGATAACATTCGCTGTCCATCACTAGAGGTCTTTCTTTCAAAAGATAATACCCGTTTGAAGAGGCGTGATCATCATCATGAGATAGTTGTGCTGGATGATGAAGACGGACTTGAAGTTCCTCAACCAAATGGTGTTAATTTGCCTGTTGAGCTCAAAAACGCAGAACAGGATGGCATCCGACCTCAGCTGACTTTAAACAATCATTATACAGCTGGAAGCTCAAATATAGTTGATACAGGTACACCTAGAACGTGTCATGTGATTTAGCAAGTAGTTTTCGCCTTTTGCATATCATGTTATCATTGTTTCTTTCTATCGCAAAAGCTTTTTTTCCTCCCTGAACCTGAATGGAAAACCAACTGAAGAAACTGTTTTTGACCATATACGGAGAAAATCCAATGAGTTTGCACGGATTAATAAGATTGACTATTCGGAATCAATAATCCATAAAACAGAGTTATTCTCAAAGAATAATCCCAGTTCCTTGAGCGCTGCTTTTGGTGTGGCAAGAGAGTCAAATTCCTTGGACATTGACAACGAGAATATTCTTACTTCATATGTGAAAACTGCTGCTGAGGTATGTGCATCCAGTATCCAGGTTGGTACCTGTAAATGTAAAAAGAAATGAAAGATTCTGTGCTATTGATGGAGAACTAAATATTTCTAGTATTTCAAAGCACTTTTCTTTCATAACTTCCATTTATATCCTAACAGTTAGTTTTTCGATGTTCAAGGAGAAAAAACGGTTGTTAGAGGACTCAGATCCCGGAAACTTTGCCGCTAGTAAGAAGCATCGTTGCACTTCCAGAGAATTTATAGAAGAGCAGTCTAGCCCAAGTGAAATGCGAAGACAGTGCTGTTCTATAGAAACCACAGGCCAAAAGGAAATAGAGTCATATCTTGGGTTTAAAAGTGTATTTTCCTTTCTCTAAGTGGAAAGCCGAGTAGCTAAAAAGAGTGTGATACCACCCCCAAACTTGTACTCATTGAAAGAATTTATGATCAAAATCCCTGTGTGCTGCTTCGTGGAGCATTTGGCACATGGCACTGCAGGACAGTTATAAAGAAGTTCGCTACCCAAATAATCTTGGCCTCGAGTCTTTAAATTGGAAACTGAAGAAAAAGAAAACAAACAAACCATATTGATTGCCATATTAGAAAATCCTAAAGGAAAACGTCACTATTAAATATCATAAATTCACCACAACACTTTATTAAAATAAGTTTAAAAGACGCTTATAAGAATTGGTTTAATAACCCCAAATAATTTTCCAATAAACTTGTACAAATGTCTTCCAATATCAGTGGATTTGAATTTAATGCAATTGAACAGTGTAGTCAATACTATGCTTTTGTTTCCTACAGCTCCTTAATTTCTTTCCGCACTCCATGAATTCTTAAAATGACAGTTAAAGTGACTTTCGGAATATATGTTCTGGAAATCTTTTCGAACAGGTTTTTCGAAATTTCACGAGTCAGATTTTCAAAATGAAATTTCTGGAATAGAATTTTTATAATTAGATTTTTATAACAGAAATTCTGGAATCAAATTTTTGGAACACATTAATACATTCAGGAAAAAGTATTTTTTTAATAAGCTTTTACGAACAAACTTTTCATAATGCATCAAATATTTTTAAAAATAAGTTTTCCAAAAAATCCTTGTAGGGATGACAATGTGGGTTAGCTCAATCTATTTAGGTTCATTTGCACTTGGTCCACAAATGGCGTACTTTGACATTTTCATTATATTTATATCCGTACTTTGACATGTACGTTATATCATTTAAATTTTAACACATTTAAAATACATAACACTTGTTTTTTCCACTTATAAAAATTTGGATGTTCATGCAGAAGTCCAGAAGCAAAGTAACCAGTATACATTGGTGCAAGTTTTTTTTTTCATTTTCTTATGCATGTCGTAGGAAAAAACGCGTGGGATGTGGGTCATGCAGGCCAGGCTTTTGCGAGCCAACGAACTCAATATTGTCCTGCATTTTTTGGCGTGCTACGAGCCGGTCTGTCAGACCAAGCCCACATGCCACCCCTAATTATGTGTTTTGGAAATATGTTTAACATCCTTGAAATGTGTTGATAGTAGGGATGACAACGGGACAAGAATGGGTTCACTATCTCAATCTCATCCCTAGAGAAAAATTCATCATCATTCTCATATCCTTGTCTAATGGGTATCAAATTTTTATCCTATCTCCATCCTCATCGGGTAATGAGTATTTACTCGTACCCGCTTTCTTACTATTTCAAAACTAATTAATTAATTAATTTGCCACAACATTTAGCCACGTTCACCATATTAATTACACTATTGTCATCAAATAATATATCCAATTTCTCAACAACATACCACAACCTCTTAACACTAATATACCCAATTTCCCTGAGTAACGCTAATACTTCAAAATAAATCCATCGGTTAGGATCACATGACCAATTACTAGTTTTCCCATCAATATATTCAAATAATCCATCGCTTTGAAAGTGTACACCATGGTGAACCACAACCTTGAATCTTTGGTCAGACATCCCAAAATCAATACAAACAAAAAGCCTATAAAAAATATTAACACTCTTTAAATGGGGGACCGTTTACAGAATAAAAAACGCATTAAAGGTTGGTGGAGACAAAAAACCAACATCATTTTGAACCAAACCCATCATCGAAAACTAACAACAACTCAAATTTAATCGATCCAACTTATGGAAAAATAAAACGCTGCAAAAAACCTTACTTATAAAAATTAATCTAAAACCCTAATCAGAAAGCTAACCTCTTATATGAAGATGCACACAAACTAGGAAAGCAAGTTCACACAACAACAATGTTCTCCAATAGAAACAAATGCCTAATGTACCCACAACCTCCTCAAATGTTCAACGGAAGCAAATGCTCAATGCCTAATTATAAATCCTAAACCCAATTTCTTTTCACAACCTTTTTTATTAGAAATTAAAAAGGAAACTACCAAGTCATAGTAAATTAAGGGACACGTTGTGCTACAATTCACCACATTACATGAATAGTCCATCCTATACATTGTTTTGTTATCGATTTAGACAATGTTAGATAAAAGAACTTAATTGAATGAAATTAACTAAAATTAGAATCAAATGAATATTTAAACTTAAAAGATAAAATAAAAATAATAATTGTGGAAAAAAAATCTCTTTATTTTATATATATAGTTATAGATAAAATTAAAAAAGTATTAACTTTGTATTTTTAATGTATTTTGTAATCTGTATATTTATGATTGAATATTTTATTTCATTTTTATCAAAATAATAAATATTTTTTTTATTAAAATCCCTAAAAAGGTCATGTGAGTACACATAATCAAGTAAGAGGAGGAGAATTACACAGAAACTAGTAAGAGGAGGAGAATAACACGGAAGAAAAGAAAGTGCATCAGGAAGTACCATTGACAATGACGACGGTCGCAGAATCACCGGAATCTGAGACACACTCAGCATACGACGACGACTCCAAAACCAACAATCCTCAAATCTTTAATCAAACGACGCCGTTTATTGATTACGCTGCTGCGCAAGCCCAGCTTTACCACCGGGCCTTCAACGACAGGGTTGATTCAACAATTGATGCTGCAAAATCCCGTTTCGCCCAAATCCGCTCTACCTCTTACGTTCATTTTAACCAGACCTTGGTAAAATCTCTTTCTCTCTCTCTCTCTCTCTCCCGAGGAAAAATTCACAAGGAAAATGACCTGTGTATAAATTTGATTCGCCAATGTATAATTGGATGACATGACTCATTCCGTTGGTTTGTTTGGTTATTCCCTCAAAAGTTTTCGTCATCTCATTTGCATGATTTTGATTTCTGTTGAATGTAGGATTCTTTGGATGACCTCAAGTCTCAGTACAATGCTTATGAAGATCTTTTGTTTGGAAAGATCAAAGGTTTGCATTTTTGTGGTTTTGTTTTTCTGGCGATAGGTTTCTTCTGTTTTCCACTTATGAACTTTCATATTTAGGGTTTTGTGGTTGATGTTTCATTGCAGAGGGTGTACTTGTTGCAGCTTCACATCCGTTGATTACATGTGGAGCTGCTGCTGCCCTGGGTCTTGTGGTACTTAAGAGTGAGATCCTGTGCCTTTTACTAGTGAACTATGAATTGGATTCTTGCTTAGGGTATCTGTTAATTTCTCCTTTAACTGTTTTTATTAATTTCCCAAATTGTACTGTCACAACAATTTGTCCTGTAACACTTTAATCTTCGTAATGTATAAATTGGGTGACGATTTTGTATTTGAGGGAGTAATTTGGTGCAAAAAATCATTGGAGGAATAATATCTGTCATTAGTTTTGCTACAACAATGTTTGGACTTGGTAATTCCATAGTCTTTTGGGGCACTAAATTGAGGGTATACTCTTGATTTTAAAGCTGATGGTATCATTTCTGACTATACCTTATGTTAACTGAAACAATGTTATTGACCTTTTCCTATTTGTCCTTATGTTATTCTATTAGAAAAAGATTATTTATTTTTCTTCAAATTTGGTTATCTTGTAGGGCCTAGACAGGTCTTGTACTATAACACTTTGCGCCTTTTGGTCAGTGAAGAGGTGAGTAATGACCTCATTATATCTGTTGACTTGTCAGGGATAAAGAAGGAGGATTTTAATTTAATTAATCATGACTTGTATGTTTATCAAAGAGGGTCGAACAGATTTCATTACTATGTTTTGTTAGAAATACCATCCCTTGAAAAATGCTGTTGAATATAGACTTCAAATTTGTTGTGTAACTTTTGTTGGACTTAAATGGAGGCAGGGGAAAGAGTAAGTCAATCCTTAAAACAAGAACGTAAAAAGGGTAGAAGGAACATTCTTTATTAATGAACATGCTTTATTTGTACTTTTCCTTTGTAAACTTTTTACTTTTTGTTTATGGTTTAATTACTATTTTGATCCCTATATTTTTGTGTTTTGATTTTTTTTGGTCCAATATTTGTTTTTTGTTCAATAAAGTCCCATTATGTATTAAATTGATTCAATGTGGGACTAGGCATCTCATAATGCTCTGTTCCCTATCTTATTACTATAAATATTAGTATCAATTGAAGTGGACCTCAATATGAGTTGTGACTTGTAATACAAACGAACGTTATTAAACTCATTTTCTTTTTACTTGGTTGTGAGAAATGCTCGCAATTTGTTCACTAGAAATCCAATGATATGCATGTGATGAAGAGCATGCAAATCTGCATAGTAACCTTGATTATACCTTTGGCATTTGTTTTTGGATGCAGTCTATGATTTCTAGAGCCCATGCTGAAATTAAAGAGTTGCGACAATCAATTCAGATTTTAAAGGCTGAAGGTGAAAAGTTGGAGGTAAAACTATATCTCATTTGATATGGGAGTAGTCTTACAGAGCTTGTAATATTTAATTTTCAATATTTCATGCATTAACAGTTTCTATGATATAGATGAAAAACCATAGCATAAAATATTAGCCCATGAAATATTTGGAGACAAAAGAATGGTCAAAAGATTTATAAGTGGAATCAATCCTCACCTGATAAGTTGGTTTTATAGGGTTGAGTTGAGTTAGATTTAAAGTATTTAGTAAGAGAAAGACATAAATACAAGGATTTACTATCACCCAAATCCGTAGAATGTAAATATTCAATATTGAACTCTATTTACATTTTCTATAACATCAACAATCAACGGATAAAGTCCACCAAAGCCTTAGCTAAGAGATTTGGATATTGACATCCGTATAAAATTACTAGGTAGAAATATAAAACCTCTTTTTCAACTGGGTGGAACCCTCAATTTTCCAAAGCATCTTTTCATCACTTCCATCAAAATCCTCTTCTAAAATCCTCCAAATTTTATAAATATTATGTTTGTCATATTTCTAATCAATACAGGGCTAAACAGTGCGTTACACTCATCATAATGATGGTGGCTAGAGACTGTCTTATTGCTGTCTGAATCTTAGCAATGCTAGTGGTTACTATACTAGATCCAAGATAGACTTTGATATCATGTTAGAATTCAATCTTAGGACCAAAATTAGTTCCACAAAATTGCTTAGTGAGGTAAGAATTGCCCAAGCTCTTGGAGGGCTGTATTTTACCCATATATTCAGTTGATGAAATTTCAACACTAACTTCTCAAAACAATTATGATTAGGAGATAGGGTACCCTGCTAATTTGATGTAATGTGGCTAGGGACTCATTGACCTAGTACTTTTACTGAGATAAATGTTGGCATTCTACATATCAAAGGTGATACTTTTACAGGTTGTTATGGGGAGTATGACTTCACACTATCCCTTTAATGTCATGGGTTTGGCCTATGAATTTGAGATAATCTATTTGGCAAGTGAGTGAATTACCCAAACAGACTTTAAAGTATATGTTAGAAAAAAGAATAAGAGGGGGGAATTTGTGGGTCTTGGGTAATTATGGGGTTTGATTAACCCACAGGTAAAAGTAACCCTCTTGGCTCAGCTAGGAGGGTTATCTCTCTGTTTTGTGTAATAGACCGGAAACCCAGTGTGAAAGGAGAGTGCTCTTTTGGGTACACTTGTGTTCTAGTCTTTCTATTCTTTAGTCCAGTAAATCATTCTTTCTTTCCAAATTTTTCTCTTTGGTTCTTGGAAAGACTCGATTCTTTGGTTTAAAGAAAGGAATTTAACCATATCCTCACTTTGACTGGTACTTTTGTTCAAATATTAATGCTATACTTATTGTTTTCAGAAGAGTGCAATACATGCAGAGGAGCAATTCTTACATGGAAGGACGAAACTCAGGTTTACAACTTTTGGAAGAGGAGCCGAATGATTTTGTATTTATGCATTGATAACAATAATTTGTAAATATTTCTTATTTATAATAACAGACAAGCAGGAAAGCAGATCCGGAATGTGATTCATTCAGCACACAAAATTGAAAGACGAGCACATGGTAAGCAAAATATTGTAAATTTTTTTGGAAGGATACCCAACCTAATAAGTTGGTAGAGGAACCTTTCACTTTTGGTTTTTATGTTTTGGCTTGGTCTTGGTATGCTAGGTTTGAAAGATATCCTTGGAGAACTCCCTAAAAGAGAAGCATCCCTTTTCCGATCACAGGTAATTATTCTGTTGGCAGAGTCCGGTGTCTCATTGCTTAGGTTTACATGAAAGCTTTCAAGAGCTCAACCCATGAAATCGCATCATGAAATAAGTAAACTTTTTTATTTTTACTTTTATTTAGACATTCTTAACGTGAAATAATTGTAGCTATAATATATAATAATTTAATACATACTTTCAAGACCCAATCAGGCGTTAGCTTAATTATATGATCGGGCATAGCTCAACTTGTGATTATTTAGATCTTTTCCGTATGTTATTTCCTTTTTAAAATTGAAAACGAGTACATATTCAGATTAAAAAGCATGCTGTAAATACCTAACCTAATCCCAGAGCCATGGGATTTACTTGCATAGATTTGTGGTATAAATCCAAGTTGAGAGAATCTTGAAACATTTTTCTTATCATATTTTGATTCTTATTGGTATACATCCATAAAATGGTTTTGGAATTTAGGATCTAGCAAACTAAGTTGATGAACCAAAATCAAGCCATAGAAACATGACCTGTCTTTGTCTTGTAATGGTCTAAGAATAAAATTAATCTAATTGGATCACAAAAATCAAAATATAGAAATAGGTATGAAACCCCTTTATTCTGTACGAATGAAGAATAAACAAAGTAAACCATAGAAATGTAAGATAAGAACATAATATTCAGTAGAAATGATTTAGAATCACAAAAGAAGGCAAGAACCATGTGGAACTCATGGATCAAATCTTATGAACAAAAATGGGTATAAAACTTATATTTGGGCTCCAAAGACTTTCAATCAAATTAACAACAATTATCAATAGAAAACAAAAATATGGAAAGCATTAGAAAGTAATGAGCACACAACATGAAGATAGCCAATATCTCTAAAGCTGAAGCTTCTAAGCTCAAATTCTCTGATGAAGAATGCCAAAAATATTTGAGGTTTGTTAGAAGTGGGTTTTAAGCCATGTTAAAGGTGGGTTTTAAGCCTAACTCAACCCCACAAAACCGACTTACAAGGTGAGGTTTGCACCTCACTTAATACTATGAAATTTCCTTATCTCTAGTCGATGTGGGACTTCCAACACACCCCCTCACGTCGAAGTACATACATCTCGTGCGTGAGACTAGAAATTAATTGGTGGTCTGTTAGCGGCCCGATAGTGAGCAGAACAGAATGTCTAAGAAATCTTGCTAGGATAGTCTTTTTTGTAAACAATGACTCTGATACCATGTTAGAAATGGGCTTTAAGCCTAACTCAACCCCACAAAACCGGCTTGTAAGGTGAGGTTTGCACCCCACTTATATATATATATATATATATTATGAAATTGCCTTATTTTTAGTCGATGTGGGACTTCCAACACACGCCCTCACGCCGAGGTATATTCATCCCGTGCATGGGACTAGAAATGGGTGATTCGATAGCGGCCCGAGATAGCATGTAGAACAGAATGCCCAAGAAAGTTCGCTAGGATAAGCTTTAACCTGGTTCTGATACCATGTTAGAAGTGGGTTTTAAGCCTAACTCAACCACACAAAACCAGCTTGTAAGGTGAGGTTTATCTCTAGTCGATGTGAGACTTCTAACACACCCCCTAATGCCGAGGTATATACATCTCGTGCGTGGAACTATAAATTAATGGGTGATCCGTTAGCAGCCCGATAGCAGGTGGAACAGAATGTCCAAGAAATCTCGTTAGGATAGGCTTTTTTTTTTTTTTTAAACC
>Ga0214545_1004065_pt1 | contig 27586 bp, 16 predicted proteins | sample CNSS4metaG_FD_160064 | JGI IMG/M metagenome (GOLD analysis project Ga0214545, IMG submission 160064) | Root nodule microbial communities from cowpea collected in UCLA plant growth center, Los Angeles, California, USA - CNSS4 | ecosystem: Host-associated > Plants > Roots > Nodule | place: USA... | reverse complement strand
TTTTTATATTATATATATAAAAAAAATTGTATATATATATATATATATATATATATATATATATATATATATATATATATATATATATATATATATATATTCAATTAACGTTTTATAATTATTATTAGATGGCAGAAATTCATACATCAGAGTCAGAGATAATATTTAAAGTTAAACATGTTTTCCATTTTGATGAAATTTTAAATTTATTACTTTTAGATTTAGATTCTCTAAAAAAACCTGTCTACTTTTAGTTTCTCGTTTAATTTTTGTCATGAAAATCATTTATTATTTGTTTGAGCTTATTTTGGGTTCATTGTTATGGATTAATGAAGGTGGCATAACATTCATGTGAATCACTAACCCATGTGAGTTTAAATGTAATGTTGCACAATAGTTGTTAACTTTGGTTATGAATTAATTGTGTGGTTATATGACATGAAAAATAAAGTTAAATTGTGTGGTTATATGAAAAGTTAAGAGATACACTCATCCATAATGAAGAGGGTAACATTAAAGGTAAGGTGTTACTGTGTTGTGATTTCCTCATGAGAAGATTGCAATGATTGCTAACTTATTTAAGAATTAATGTTTGTTGGCATTATTTTATGGTTTCTTTTGAAAATACCACTGCTCAAAGTCAATATTTAGATATGTTTTGTTTACCATAGTTTTATTCTTTTGCGTGAGTACAAGTAGAAGTTTGGGAAAATTTTACTATGTTTAATTTAGATATAATGGAGGTAAGAAATTATGAAAAAGAAAAAGTCATTTTCAATACCCAATTTTGAGCATTATTTGTCAAAACCCGATTTAACTCTTGAAAACATTTTCGTGATAGTTTTTTTCTTTTTTTTTATAATTATTTTTTACCCTAATCAACATTTTTTACATAAACATCTTTATAGTAATATTTAGGTTAAATTATTCTTTTGGTCCATCTATTTGTCAAGTAATATCAGTTTAGTCCTCAATTTTTTTTTGTCTCAATTAGGGGTGAGCATAAGTTGGGTTGGGCTGGATTCAGATCCAAGAAGCCAATCCAATCCAATCCGAATTTATTTCATCAAAAATCGAATCCGACCATTTTACAGTTCGGGTTTGTTAGATTCGGGAAATATCGGGTTTGGATATTTTCGGTTGGATATGGATTATCCAAATTTAAGAAAACAAAGGATTTGCTTATTATCTGCGTGCTGCTCCTGTGAAACAGGATGTCTTCTACGCGACGTTGACGAGAACAAATCCACATCCATTGCAAGCACCGCCAAACAGATTCCCTACCATAGTGAGCACCATCGAATAGATCCACTACTAGATCCACTACCACCACGAGCACCGTTGAACAGATCCACAACCATCGTGAGAAGATCTACATGTTTCATCACTTGCAACAGTTTTTCACCCTCACTAGAGATCGTGTGAGTCCAAATCTGCATGTACAACCTCCGCACAAGCACCTGAAACAAGTAGTTATTGCTGGCCGTCGACGCTCTCATTTGCCTCGTCACTTGTCTTTTTTATTTGCAGTGGAAGAATCATTGTGCTATTTGTTACAACTTCAAAAAGCAATGTTCATGTTCTCGCTTGCTTCCTCTGGTCACCATGGCACAAACATAGAAGAAGGACAACCCAAAAATAAAGCCACCCCTTTTATTTTTCTCTACATTATGGAAGAATGAATATGTAGCTTGAAGTTCGAAAATGGAAAATGGGACTGTGTATTTGGAGTTTTTAGAAGTAAGGAAGGAAGAAACCATTGCTTTGCTATTCGAAAAAAAAAAGAGTGAAACATCTATGTGACGGTTAGGGTTCAATGAAAATAGAGGGGTTTTATTTTTACATCGGGTCGGGTCGGATTCTTTTGGGTTTCTTTTTTCAGGTCCGTACCCGACCAATTATACCCATTTTACCTAATTTAAACTATCCGATACAAATCGAATTCATTTAAAACCGACCGAATCTCCAATTTTTTAATTGGGTTGGTCAGGTGCGGACAGGTGAGGGTTTTTTGCTCACCCCTAGTCTCAATTTGGTCCTTATTTTCGTAAAAACGACTCAATTAGTTCTTACTGTTAGTTTGACCAAACGGTCTTAAAGTCAACACCACGTGTCAATTTCTTACTTTTTTGAATTTTTTTTACACGTGTCACTTCACAGTTGTGCCACGTGTCAAAATGACTTAATTTGGTCTACATATTTGTTTGTAGTTTCAATTTAGTCCCATTTTTTGTAAAAATGAAGTAATATTGTCCCTCCTTAAATTGACACTTAATTTATTTTTTTATGAATCTTATAGTGATATTCTTACTGAAATTAACGTTTTTATTAAATATTTCTATAAATATTTTAAATTAATTTTAAATTCTATACAAAACATTAGAATTTGGTTTTGTTTTGAACTTGAAATTTAGTTCCTAAACTTATGTGTGACAAGTTATTTGATTTTTAATCTTCATTAAGTTTCTATAATATGATACACTTATGCCTTTATATATGATGATAAAATTGTTAATTTTTGAAATTAACTTTGGATTTTAACTTTGTTTAATAATAAAACTAAAAAAAAAGCTTGTTTAAAAATATTTCTACAAATATTTAATAAAAATGTCGATTTTATTAAAAATATCATCATAAGATTTATACAAAAATTAAATTTAGTGTCAATTTAAGGAGAGACAATATTGCTTCATTTTTACAAAAATTAAGACTAAATTGAAACTAAAAACAAATATAGGGACCAAATTGAATCATTTTGACATGTGACACAACTGTGAAGTGACACGTGTAAAAAATAAAAAAAAATTAAAAAAACCAGAAATTGACACGTGGCGTTAACTTTAATAATGTCTAGTCAAAATTAACAGTAAGGACCAAATTGAATCATTTTTAAGAAAATGAGGACCAAATTGAGACAACGAAAAACTTGAGGACCAAACTGATATTACTTGACACATAGAGGGATCAAAAGAGTAATTTAACCTAAAATTTATAAACTATCACGTGTCAGTTTACCGTCGTGCCACATGGCAGCTTACAATCATGACACATGGCAGTGGTAATAGTTGTTTTCAAATTAGTCCTCTATTTAAATTTTTGGTTCAATTTAGTACCCTAATTCTTTAAAACCATCCAATTTGAGACCAAATTAGTAAATAAGCTTAATTACAACTTATATATACACAATTATTTTTTTAATATATACATCAAATCATTTCACCTGAATTTATTTTATTTTTCAACCTAAAATGTTTTGTTATTCTTACCCTTTATCAGTACCTAACCAATTAATTTAAACCACATTAGTCTCTATGGGATACAATATTTAGACTTGTTCACTTTATTACTTATACGATTTAGTATCCTTGCCAACACGTAAAAGTGTGCAAGTCTATGTATCCTTTGGTAGACAACCTCTCTCCCGGAAAACCTTATATTGGTTCGTCATACGACACCATTGCTTCTTCCGACAACTGCAACTTCTTATACGTTTTCCAACTGAGGATGTCTATTGAACTTCTTTGATCGATGATAACTTTTTTCATAACAAAGTTCTCAATTTCCACCGTGATAACCATAGGGTCATCCTATTCTGGGTCCATTATCAGGAAGTCGACATCTTTAAAAGTGATAGGAGGCATCCTTTTTTGCCGATACGTGTAAGAAATGGTATTGACTGATTGGACAACCCTTAGGCGTTGCTTCCTGGTTGATGATGACACCCCATCTCCTACAAACTCGCTAGATATTATGTTGATCTTTCCTTACAAATGTGACCTAGTATCAGAGCGCCTTTCCTCAGGGGAGGTCACTTCCTCCTTCTTATCATCTTTATCTTTGTCTGGTCAGGGCCCTCTTCGGTATCTAGAATGAGAGCTTCCATCATCATCACGCCTCACAAAAATGTTTGAGGTGGCAAACACGAATCAACTTCTCTATTTTGTCTCTAAGGGTCGAGCATTCATTAGTGGTGTGCCTATTATTGCAATGGTACTTGTAATACTTGCTCATATTGACGTTTGGGGGATTTTGTGACTTTCTAGGCGGAGGTATGAGATCTGCCTCTAGGGTTTCCTCCAAAACACGAGAACAAGGTTCATAAAGGGAACATACCTTGAAAATCAGATGGTCTGTCCCTAGGCTTGAAACTTCCTTTCTGGGTCAAGTCACGCTCAACTCCCCTTTTTCTATCGATGTTGATTCAGCACAGATCTTGTTCCTGTATTCTCATATCTCTTCCACGCGTATGAACTTAGTGGCTTACGGTCTCAACTCATGCATATTGGCCAGGGGTGTTCATGCATAGGTCATTTGCGAAGGGGCTTGCCTTTAACACCAAAATCATGTACTACAGGTCAATGTCGGGATTCAGATTCTTGATCTTTAGTGCTACTTTTCCTATTTGACGTTGAAAAGCGATAAGGAGGTAAGAGGGTGATATTACCTAATAACGAACTGTGTTTAGAATAGATTCCAAAATGTGTCGAAGCAATCCACAAAATATGGAGGTATGGAGGTGAACCATTCCAGAGCCGAACCCTTAGGGTTGTGGGAAAAGCCTTACACATGACAACACCGTCAATTGAGTAGAGGATTACTTGGGTGATATAATGAGACACATGTTCATTAGGGTCAGTACTACCATCATACCAGTCTAGAGTGAAAGTTTCCCATTGCTTAGAGAGTGAGGTCTTTGTGATATCTTCCACAAAGGGGTGTCAGTGCTTTACTTTGGATACCAAGTTATTGTTTGTCGTACCCACTATCTTGGGAGTAAGGTTGTATTCATTTGCCTTCTCAGTGTCATGGAGGATGACGACACACGACGAGGTTCTATGTGTCGTGTTTCATCGTCATGGATCTCCTTGTCCTTTCCTTTCGCATTGGCTACCTTAGCCTCAAGTTTTCTTGTCTTAGCGAATCCATCTCCTCGACGCTCCTTTTATGAACTTAGCAAACTCTTGCTATATTTTGGCTTGTCCTTCCAAGATAACAACTATATCTGCTTAGGAAAAACCTCATCCTTCTCTTACTCCGGTCATTCTGCTTCTCGTGTAAACCATTCAGCAATCCTTCTTTGCAAAATACTATTCGGCCTAACGGTGGGCGCCAATTGTTCTTAATGAATCAAAGTAATACCTTGCAAAGAGTTCAAAGCACTTAGTATGTCCTTCTTCAAGGTGTTATGGTCCTTCTTCAAGTTCTCGTCCTTCCTTAAGCAAATAGGGGATGTACCTGTAGTAGGCACTCTAACGCCCAAGTCAACAAGATGCTCTAGCCAATGGTCAAATATGAGATTTTGTGATATATTATAAAGTGTATCTAATTACCTCGAGCCACGTGTATTTATAATAATTTTAAGGTTCATTACATGGCACATGAACTTACCTAGATATGGGCTTGGAATAAGGGGTCTACCTACTTGTATGGGCCTGGTCTTGGAGGCCCACTTATTTGTAGATGATTAACGATTTGGCTAAGATAACTCTGCCTTTGTGTATACAACATGGGGTCGAGTACTTATCGGTTTGATAGCAAGTGTCCAACTATGAGAACCGAGTCTAAGGGTGGATAATAGGTTGTTCTTATCGAGACAAGTAGTAATTAGCCTAGGGCTAGGTTTTTGGGACTATGTGTGAGCCTGTTCTAAAGGGACTGGTAAGTATCTGACCTAAAGGTTTATAACCACTATAAGAGAACTTTTAAATAATGACCAATTTTAGTGACTAATAATTATTAGTAACTATAGTGACTAATTTAGATATCGATTAGTTACTAAAATAATCACTAATATGAATAAAAAATTATAATTGATCACTAAATTGGTCTTTAAAATTAGCTACTATGATTTTTTGCTACCAAAGGAAATTAGCCACTAAAAATTAATTACCCAAGTTTTGGCTACCAAAATGAATTAATTTCTAAATTAGCCTCTAATTAATTAGTGACCAATTTGGTGCCTAATTATAATTTTTTATTTATAATAGTGACTATTTTAGTAACTAAAATTTTTTAATTTTGTAATTTGATATCTAAATTAATCATTATAGTGACTAATTATTGTTAATTCATAAAATTAGTTTTTAATTGAGAATTTTGAACCGAAAATGGAAACTATCCGGCCTTGAATACAATTCATAAACATGTAGTTAATTTAAGGCTTAAATATACATTTGTCCCTATTTTTGTTGTTTTTATTCAATTTGGTCCCTATTTTTGTTTTGTGTTCAATTAGGTCCTCATTTTCGTCAAATTGTGGTCAATTTGTGGTCAATTTGGTCATTTTCACTAACGGTGTTTAAATAGTTAACCTTTTTGAACAGTACATGCCATGTGTCAGCTCCTGTTTTTTTTTTTTTTTTTTTTTAAATTTTTTTTTTCAAGTTTTTTATTTCAAAAAATTTGTCCATGTGTCAAGTTACAATTGTGCCATATGTCAATGCTAGTGCCACGTGTTAGTTTGTGGTAGTATTATTTTTTTTGTTCAATTTAGCCTCTATATTCGTTATTTTTGTTCAATTTAGTCTCACTTTTTGTTAAAATAAATCAATTTTTTCCTTTCAAATTGTCACTAAATTTAATATCTTTTATACAAATTATATTAATATTTTTTTCTAAAATTGACATTTGAATTTATTATTTTTTAAATTTAATTATAAATTATCAAATTTAATTATAAATTGAATAAAATTATTATATTTAATTGCTAAATAGAATATAATTATTTAATATACTATAAAAATATAGTTATTAATTTTTTTTCTAATATTTATATTCTAAAATACTTTTGAAATTGATATATAAAAATATTTTAAATATTCAAAATATTTTAGAAAAGTAAACTAATATTTATAAAATTAACATTTTTTAGATTTTTTTAGAAAATTAAAAAAAAATTAGGAACTGACACGTGGCATGTACTGTTCAAAAATATTAACTATTTAAACACAGTTAATGAAAAGGACCAAATTGACCATAATTTGACGAAAATGAGAACTAATTGAACACAAAAAAAAATAGAGACTAAATTAAATAAAAACAATAAAAATAGGAATAAATGTATATTTAAGCCTTAATTTATTATTTTTAAAATTTTGTTACTAGCATGTCGTTAATTTACTCTGTAATCCATTTTCTTTTCGTTTTTTTAACATAAAATAATTTGTTCTAAAATATTACTGAAGCAAACATTGCCTTAAATAAAGTAGTTGAAAATTTGGCATTACATTACCAGGAAGCAGTAATAGTAGTTGTTTCGTTTTTCTGCTCTTTCGTGTTCGGTAGACTATTTGACCAATCCAGTGACCAATTTTAATGCAACGGCTACTTCTTAGGTTCATTATGAACGTTCATAACATTGACTTATGGAACTTATCCTGATATTCACAACTTTATTTAAATATACATTCAAGTAGTAGCTTCATTTAATTCATTAATTATTACTTTATATTATTTTAATATAATTGTAAATAATTGTTTTAGTTGTTGAATTATTTTTCTCTCTCTCTATATATTTCTTTTATTAAATAACCAACATTGAGACAGAATTATGATAAATTATTTTAAGCATTACTTCTTCTTTCATCTTCCTTACTATCGTGATATTAATTGTGAAACTAAAATGTTATAATGATCAACAAATATATCTTTAATATATAAATAAAAAGACGAACTCTGCAGTAAAATTTTTCTATAAAAATGAATGTTGTAAAAGACTTTGGAGTGTCAAAACCTATAAATAGATATATAATATTTTCTGAAGATGTCAAATATATAAAATATATTAAAATTAAAAAAAGTATTTCAAAATATTCATTAACTTTTATATGTAGAAAAAAATATAGTTAATAATTAGAATTTGTCATTATGCGAACTTATTTTAAGCATCATAGACATTGTGATATTAAATTGTGAGACTACAATGTTATAATAATATATAAATATAAACATAAAATAAAACATGAAGAAAAAAAATGTACGTCACTTGAACTTATTACATTACTTAATAATTATATTTTAAAATTTATCAGATTAAAAAACTTTTACATAAATCATATTTAAAAAGTTATACATTAATCTAACGTCTTTTTAATACTTCATTTAATAAAATTAAAGTAATACACATTTTAAAATTTATTACATATACGAATGAATTAATTATTTTTTATATGCCAATAAAATTTGTTGCGACCAATAAATGCTATGTACAATTGGAATAAATCATATAGACGTTGCAGCTGCGAAACGTATGGGAATGAAAAACTTTGTCATACATATTTGGTTCGGTCTAGGTCGAACAAGAATGTTTTGAATGAAAAAGTATCTACTTGTGTGGGGGCGACATTTCAAATAATATAAAAATATTAATTATTAATATGAATTATTAGATTACAATTTGTACCTTTTGGGTTGTCCAACATGTCCTTACGAATAAAGTTGATGCAAAATTAGAAAGAGTGAGACTCCGAGGACAAATTAACTTGACTCAGATCAATGAGAAGGTTGAACTCTTACCTCACCAATTGAATACTAATCCATGTTTAGCTTTTCCAGAATTAATAGTAGAATTAATACTAAGCCAAGGTAGAGAGAAGAAATTGCGTAATTAGCACAAAAGATGTTATGTAGTGAAGTAGAAAAGTCTCGCCTCTGGATAAGAGACCCTGAAAGCCTACGAGTAGCCTCGGTGCAAAAGGTGAGGAGTTGGAAAAAACTCTTAAAAATCCAACTCACATTAATTTAGGTGGTCATGAATTGAATTTTTAATGATCTGATTCACATTCATTTTATATACAAATAATAATATTAGATCAAGATTTAAATTCAGTCTAAATATTTAGATCAAGTTTAAAATTCAAAATCCATTTTTTATAAAAGAAATTTAAATTGAATTTTCTAAAACTTATATTCTTAGGGCCCGACACGATACAATTTGGTTAGAGCTGTCAATTTGGTCCAGCCCGCAAAGCTAAGCCTTGGCCCATGTGGGCTAGGGCCAAAAAATTCCACAGGGCAAAAACGCCCCTCATTAGAGAAGCCCATGAGGCCAAAAACCACACAAAAGTCGTATAGGTCAAGGTCAGTCCATGGGCTTTCTTCTTCAACATAAAAAAATATATTATTCAACTTTTTATCGTCAACTCAGGGTTAACACATCTAAGGCGCGTCTAGGTTATCAGACCAGGCCGAACCAATTCATTTAGGTTGTCGCACCGACCTGGTCAGTCTGGCTCATCGTGCCAGGCCGACCTTAGTCTTTTTTTTTTCTTTTTGACATGATTCACATACTTTGTGTTTTACAAACTTGAGTTGTGATAGTCCTTCAACCAACTGTTTTCTTTTTAACCGGTTTAAATGATACATATGTATGTGACAAAGTCTCCTATGCCTTAACCAAGTATCATCATCTTTTGTAAGAAAATAATGTATGATATTTGATGCATGATGCATATCAAGCAAGTAGATATTGTTTACTCCTTTCCTTCTAACATAATACTACCGGATGCATCAAATAGAAGACAATGATTATGTCAAATGATTTTCACAACAAGAGGTTTAATTACTATAAATCATGTCCAGGTTTTCAAAATCCTCTATTAAATTAGTTAATTCTTTTACCAGTTTATTAACCCCTTCTTCTAACCAATTATTTAATCCTTTTAACCCATTATTTAAGACATCTAGCCTATTTGCTTCACCTTGCAATTCCTCAAAAGCATGTGATAAGTGTCTAGTATTAGGTAATTTATATATCATTAATATACTTATCTTGCATTAAATCATTGGAAAATTGTCCTAATTGCATATAATACAAAATGTGGTGATGAGAAATCATAAAAAGAGGAAAATCATACATTTGTTCTATTTTTGCAGGGAAAATGCTAAAAGTTAGGTTCAGTTTTACACTTGAATTTTTTTTTTATTTTGAATCTAATTGACAGTTTTTATCAATCTGTCACTTCTGGATTATACACTTTAACCTATAAAAAACAATATCAGCAAATTGAAATCACTAACAAAGAATCACACAGAGATATCTGAATAATTCAAAAGATTAAGAATTAGGATAAAAAAGTTGAAATATTGGGAAAACTTGTGCAGAAATTTCAATTAATGCAAGACTTCAAATCTGATCAAATTACCAATCAAGATTAATTCCAATTGATAGTAGAAGCATTGTTTGAACACTAGATTATATTAAAACATCAGAATTACACAAAAAGATTGATTAAAGTGATCTTCTTGAAGATTTTATCAAAGAACAATTAAGAATAAAAGAATCAAACCAATGCACACATATTTTTATATTGGTTCACTCGTAACTAAGCTACATCTAGTTTGTCAAGGCAACCTTAGCCTAACTTTCCACTATTTTAAAAGTTTTACAAATTCCTTACAAGAATATACTTTTGAAAAACAAAAGCAACACACTAAGTCTTTTAAATCCCATAAGAATCTAATACAACACAACAAGACTCACACTTGGAGATCTGGAACCACACCAAATAAACTACAAATGCATAAGGAAGATCAAACCTCAATGGTGGCTCTCCTTAGCCAAAAAAGAACTTTCTTCAAAGCACCCACACCAAGCCAATAACTTTAAGAGTTCAAGAATAGTCACACTGATTTTGCGCCAGAAAAATGAATCTCACATTTTCTCTGAAAATGTCATGATTTATAGTATTTCAACTGATATATTGAGTAGGTTGAAATTTCTATTCAATCTATTGATTTCACTTTATTTAAACGAAATCAACTGATTGAATACTATTTTAGCCGATCAAATATGTTATTTGCAAAACAATAACAACAAGTCAATTAACCTATTAAAAACCATTTGAAGAGTCTGAAAGACTGCAACTAGACACAAGACACCTATTTTATGTCAAATAGTCTTCAAGTTAAGCTTCAATCTTCAAGCTTCAAGTTCTTCAAGTGCAACCAGTTTAAGCACACTTCAAGCTTGATCTACACAATGAATCCTTCACGTCTTCATCACTTTATCAAGTCTTGATCAAGTCTTTATCAATCGTTCATATCCTCATCAAATATCTATGCAATATATTCATCAAATATGTATGCATCAAAGTCATTTGTGCTAATAATCTTGTACGTAACTGTAGAAAAGATTGGGCCTTTAAGATTGATGATGCAGTATGGGCCTATAAAACTGCAACTGGCATAACTCCTTTCCAACTTGTCTATGGAAAATCATGTCACTACTTCCTTAACCTATCTTTTGTCTAGACCTATCCCTAAGCCACTCTCTAGTTTTCTCCATTTCCTTTACATCAAGAAAACCTAGGTTAGTGTCTTAAATCAATAGTTGTGCATTCTCTATGTCTCATTTAGGGTTTGCTCAAGCATTCATGTGTATAGGTTCAAAGCTAGATGGAAATTTATTTATCAGATGAACCAAATAAATGATTTTTGAACATCCATAAGCAAACTCAGGTCCCATGTTGGTTGCATGCATGTTCATCCTCATAAGCAAAAATGTTTACTTTGAAAAGAGGAGCTATTAGATGCTAATCACATATCTTTCTATACTTTTTCATTTTAGAAACCTATTTGGATTAGAAAGGGGTAGTGTTTATGTGTTAAAAACAATCCATAATGTTTTTTTGTTTTGTTTTAGATAGTGAAGGTGCTTTAAAACTTGAGGTAAAAATTTAATAACTATTTCTTTTCACAAATGGCACCAAAGAAGAGAACTATAAATGAGATTCCAACATCCTCAAAAGGGAAAAAAGATTAAAACAACAACTAAAAGACACAGGGAAAGAAGTTCTGTTACTGTGGTCCTGGAATTCTCATATGACACCAATAGTAGTAGAGCAGGCGAAACCCCTTGGGCCTAAGCAAAACCAACCTCAACCTGAAGCATAACCTGAACCTCAGAAATCACCTTGACCACCACCAAGAAGTGTTCCCACTCATGAAAGAGGAACACAAATGATATATTTAGGTCCATGAGCAAGTCCAAGCAAGCAAGGTTTGCTCAAATTGAGGAGAAGACATTTTTGCCTAAGAGGAGAGTGGAAGTCCTTGTGGGGGCATATGAAGAATTCACAATTGTGATAAATAACAGACATTGGCAAAAACTAACCACACTAGAACCTAACTACAATGAATTCATTGTAGGTGAGTTTTATGCCAATGTGTAACATATCGGTCAAATATTACTAATTTAGATAATAAAATTAAGAAATATGATGAAAACCTCATTTATTACACTTCATTTCCCAAAAAACGAGGGAAATTTTAAAACATTTATTACATCGGAAATTATCCAAAAATCCATAATTTATAAAACTCCAATACAATATCCAAATTCATAAATTAGTAAAACACTATTTACAAAGTTCATAAAAACAATAATGATAAAAATCTATTAAAAGTTTTTCCCAGCTAACCCTCTCTCTGATGCTATGCCTCACCAGCACCACCTGCAACATCATCTGCTCTTGTGTAACTCATTACACAATCATCGCTAAACACAAGCAGATAGGGTGAGCTAACAATATAACAAAAACATATATACATTTAGATATATCAACACATACACACACCAAAGGAACTCTTATCCTTTGATTCCATACAACATGGTCATCACCATGTTATCCATCCTCTACGTCTTCAGATGAATACCTTAAGATGCACTTGCTGCCACACCTACAAGCCACAACTTGTAGAACATGTATGGGAAACAACTACGGACCACACTCTGTAACGCCAGGTGGAGTTTCTAATATGAACATAGTTCGTAATGTCCCAAGACTACCAAACTCGTCCACTAAATACCAAGGAGGGGAATCTTTTTGGACCCATCTGTACGAGACACAACTCGCACACTCACATCAGCAACACTCGCCCATCTGAGCCACAACTCAAGGATTCCTCGTGTTCATCCGCCATCCCAAGCCACAACTGAAGAAATGTCATTCTGAGCCACAACTCAAGGAATGCCATATGTTTAACCCCTATCTCAAGCCACAACTCAAGGGATACGTTCTGAGCCACCACTCAAGGAACACTCCAGCAAGTCGATCTTTAAGGTATAACCGAAGCCTTGTATGTAGACCACGCACATCAAAACCAAACAACCATTTTGCCTCTTCATTATCGCCTGACGTTGCTCCACAGCCACTAGGTGAACCTTTGCTCCAGACCGCCTGGCAGAAGCCTCATGCCGTCAAGCGCCACTCGTTCCAGTGGCCTCTGTCTAACAAATGTCGCCTAGTGGATCGTCCTCACCGACAGGCGCTACGCGCTTCAGAACCTCACTATTTTTGTAGCTATCACCTAGCGGTTAAAACATCGTCGCCAGGCACTACACCAGTACTTGCACTGTACTAGATTTTAGGCACACAGAGCAGATTGCACACGCTAAGCAAGGCATCAAAACCCGCAGTAAACTTTACCAAGTTAATAACATCAATTCTCATGTGTTTAACTTTTTACTAATGTTCTTATTCTCATTTAGGTTCACCAACCCATGTTTACAAATAATTAGACCTTCTTAAGTTTAACATTGTTAATTCACAACATGCCACTATTAACCTCATACCACTTGTACCTTATCATTTAGCTCAAATATTACATAAATCTCCACCCAATTTCAAATAACATAACAATTATACCTTAGCAATATTTACACCACACTTTCAACTTAGGAAAATCCACATAACAATTATACCTTAGCAATATTTAACTTGTGATTCACTATCATAGCATCCAAATCTGTCAAAAAAAAATCATAACTTAACATTCTTGCATAATCCAATCTCATGCATTACTTATCCTTTTAATCCCTATCCAACATATCCAACTTCCCTTTTTAATACTCCAAATGACACAGATTAATTTTCCCAACCCCCACTATATGCCAACACATAGTGTCCATTTCTCTAGTCTAGCGCCTGGCGGCAATAAAGGTGTCGTCAGGTGGTTCATGCTGTTCTAGGAACCCAAAATTTTCCCCCACACCTGTGAACCTTAACCAAACCCAATATTCCAATTTCTATCAATTTTTCGACTCAATAAGCTGCACTCACGTGTTTAAGTTCACAATTCATCCCTAAAACTTTCAACGCACGAAATTTTGTTAACACTTTCCACTTAATTTAATCCAAACTCTAAAATCCCAAATTCACAAACCCTTCAACAAATGTTCATACAATTTCATCCAATTTAACTTCCAATCACAACATAATTCAACAATATATGACATCCAATTATTCACAAACAGTTAGAACTTCCTTTTACCCCGACCAGAACCATCCTAAAACCCCCAAAATGTCAAAATCGAGTAAAATTGGTTCACGTCGCTTGCCGGGTGTTCATCATCGCCAAACCGCTCATACAAAAACCCAGAAACTGGGTGTGGGAAGTTGTGTCGCCTGGTGGCCAATTCGTGCTGCCAGGCAGTTTTTGGCAGATATCTAGAAACCTTCATATAATAGCATGCGTCGCTTGGCAGCTTTGAAGGCCCGCTAGGCGATTTCTGGAAAATTTCTAGAAACCTAGAAATTTAACGATTGCAGGGAGAAATCATTCATTAATAGTCTATACATCATGCAATTAAATCCAAAACATAAAAATCAACGAGTTCTAGCTCTCCTAACCTAGTTTCCTTGCTTCCAATTCCCAAAAAAATTGTAATCCTTATTGGTTGGAATGTCCCCCTTCTTGACTCCTTCTATTGTTCTAGCGTCAATAGGCTTCCAAATTCCCTCTTAGCTCTCTTTTTCAGTGTGGATTGATTAAGGATATCTAAAAGAACTCTGCCTCACCCTTAATTCACTATTATTCTTCCTAACAACCCTCACTTTAATGGTCTTGATGGCTAAAACCAAAATCCCATTAAAATATTTTTAATGGTTAATTAGTGGCCATTCTAAAGTAGTTTTCCAACCCCATTCAGCTGACATCTTAGACGGCTAGGGTTTTTGCTTATTCACATTCATACCAAAAAGAGATTTGGCAAAAAGAACTTATTTCATTTTAGTCAAGGTTCAAACACACAACCATCCAATTGTCAAGCCAATGCCCAACAATTCAACCAATTCATGTTTCGTGATAATTCCTATAAATCTAGGATTGTATTATCACTCATCATGATCAAGAATATTATTAAAAATACACAATTAAAATATCACACAATTTAGCATACATAAGATTCGAACCCAAGTCCCCTCATAATAACCAAGTACTCTCAACCATGTGAGCTAGTACTTTTCCACAACATCAAAGTTAAATTAATTGACATAAAGGCTCCCACTACCTATATTTATTAATTAATTAATTATTTATTTAATTAAATTTCGCAGGTCTTACATTCCTCCTACCTTATAAAATTTTTGTCCTCAAAAATTGGACTTACCAGGAATAGGTGCGAATACGACTGCCTTAGAAGATCTTCCATCTCCCTAGTCATCTCCTGCGTTGCCTTATCCCAGAGGACTTTCACCGTCCGGATCTCCTTCCTCTTCACTTTCATGACCTAAGAATACAATATTCTCTCTAGCTTTGTGTCCAAGTCAGATCTTCTTTGATCTAAACCTCATCCCCTTCTATTACATGAGTGGGACTTACCATGTATTTTCTTATTTGTGATACGTGAACACTTGGTGTAAGTTCGCCTGATATGGTGGCACAACAATCTCCCATGCGACTGAACCAAATCCTCTGGTTGATTTGATACTGGCCGATGAACTTTCGATCTTAGTCAATACTTCACTTGGATGGTTTAACTCACCAACTTCTTCTTTAAGGTCCACTAAAACTTGCAATCATTATGGTGTATACACTGAGTCCTTTCCATTAGGCCTTCAATATCTTTCTTTTTTTTCTCCTACTTCTCTTACTTTCCACTCCCAGCCAAAACCATCCAATTGGAACTTATTGGCACAAGCTATACTTCAGGCACTAATGCAATAATGGACTTTACCTATCCCAATGAAAATTCTCGCTTCTCCCTCCAAACTTGTATATAAACTTTTCCACCACGGAGACCCTTTTGCCTATATTCTTCACTTGACTTTCTAGGTAACTCTTATTCACATGACATTCTGCCCTTACCTTTCTTCTTGATTCACAATTGATATGCCACCATCAATTTATCTCTTTAGGTCACCGAACCCCATTTTATTGGGTATCACATCGCTCAGGAATGAGATTGGAAAATAACCAAGTCACTCTTGCATTTATGCCCTAATTTTACAAAGGAATGAATTCCAATTAATATTAAGTTTGAATCCTTTGATCACCATAAGACACCACCAAACCCAATTCCAATACTAGCGATACCTAGGAGTATACAGTCTCAATTAAGTTCAAATGTTATAACAAAGGAGATCTTTAAGGTTGTCCTCTCTGAACCAACATCAGTAGGAATTGCAAAGCCACTAGACTTTCCAAGCCTGCCCACCCAACTTTGCGATAACACAAGGAGTTGTGATTCCCAACCACCTCATGAATAGGCTAAGGAGACCAATCACCAAAGCTTCCATTCTAGCCAACTACACTAATGAATTGGACAACATACAAAGGCCAACGCCTAAGCCTCAGCCTACTGCAAGAGCTAGGCCCTAGTACCAACAATTTAGGCAGCAACAAGAAACCCTCTAATCCTTGAGAGCAAGAGTCTCATACATGTAGCAACAATTGGTTGCTACTTAGAGGACACACACCCTCATTCATGAAATTATGTACAATTTGAATTTATAGCAACAAAGGAACCAACCCTTACGATGCATTACCCTATAAGAATTCAAGAAGCAAATGGTATAGATTTGGGGGAGTCTAGTGTAGTTACAAAGGTAGAGGAATAGCCACAACCATAACAACCTCAGGAGAAACCAACACTAGTACCATAACAACAACCACAACAGCCACAACAAAACACCTTCTTAGAGCATACTCAATCTGTTGCCACTACTTCAAAAGAAGAAGCCCCTTCAAATGTTGGAACAAATGAAGAAATATTTGAAAATGAAGGAACCAAGCTTGATTCCTCTAAACTAGAGTACTTCTTTGACTTTGAAGGAGCAACATTCGGATCCCCTAAGGAGGGAGGAGACAAATGAAGACACCCCACCATAAAAAAAATTTTCTTTTTATTTTTCTGCACGTTTAATTTTACACTTTAATTTCTTGCCTTAGTCCACATTTTCCTTTTTGAATGCATGCTTTTAAGTACCTATTTAAGTTATTTGTATATACTTTTTCATGGAAGCATGAAGAATTGTTTTGAAGATTAGTTGGAAAAAGAAGTAGGACTAAACACTTTTAATCTAAAGTTAAATTTGAACTTAAAGTGTAAGGAAGGATGGATGAGTAACTCTGAATGATTAAAATCAGATTCTTTGTGTGTGCGTTATAGAACAAAACATTGACACAAGATCTGTACCCAAATAGTGAGAATTGAGAACAAAACACTACGAGATAAGTTGAGTGAAGCACTTCACGATAAGCCAAATCATTAATTTTGTGTTATTTGTTTATCTTTGACCTGTACACTAGGATGTGAGGAAAAGATTAAGGACTTTTTTTTATCTGGGCTAGAGCCAAACGACCACCTTCAAGATACCCTATTTGAGCCATGAACCTTGCAAATACACACCTATTATGACATGTGTGGCAAATTAATGCAATTTCTTATGAATAATACTTAAAAAATTCAACAAAAAGCATTTAGATATGACATGTGTGGCAAATTAATGCAATTTCTTATGAATTTCAACAATTTTATCAGAAACAAAGTTCAACAGCTTAAGCCCCAAAATAATAGCTTGAGCACTAAAAGGTGGTTTCAAGATAATTCAAAATTTTATTTCATAGCCCAAGTAGAGAAGATGGTGCTTGATCCACATGAGTAAAACTTCACCATGAAGTAATCTAAAGCACCCAGTTTTGGAGGTCAACCATGGAGGGAATCCACAAGGAAAGCTTCTTTGTTGAACAAGACAAAAAAAGTTTGAGCTATGAGGGAGCTCTCCATAGAAAGGAAAGCTCACAAGAGTGGCCACCATGTTTGGAGTTGCAACCAACTTCCCAAAATCTATAGATTAAGAGCAGACCCCCCATGTTTTGATTCTCAAACTTCTCTCTAGAATCTCACTTTCTATCATTTCACTTGAAATATCTTAGAATAGGAGAAACATGAGGGGGTTACACTAGTTCATAGGACTAAATGTTAAAATCAACATGGCTCGCTAAATCTCCTTATGTTGGGATTGAATATAGCACTATGACCTTCTATACAAGTACTATTTTATTGCATTATACAAGTGTTCTTTCATATGTTAGTGATTCAATTTGCTTTATACGCGTAATGAATTGATCACTCATCCTTTGCATATATAACTCAAATTAGGTGAAAGCTAATTTGTCTTATAAATCCAATTGAATCATCTAATGTTGTTAGGTGGCAGATATGTATCTATATGCCTTAGCCAATTAGGAAGCTTTAATCTTAATGCAAAAGCCTATTCACCAAGACATAGAGAAGTCACCCTAAGTTAGAATGCTTTAAGGTCCTAGGCTGCAAACATGGGTCTAGGATTACCTTATTGTACTTCTAGGCACAATGAATGAAACGTACGAATTCAATGAAACAATAACTATGCTTAAGAATAGAGTTGTGAAGTACAATCCCAACACTTTTTATCTGATTGAATCTTAAATCTAAATTTGAGTTCTAGATCCTTCACTATTTGATAACCAACCTATTTATTTTTAAATCCAAGTTGAAGTATAGTTTTTGATAAAGTGATCAAATCCCTGTGGATATGACACTTGGTACTGCATTTGAACTAGTGCATTTGTTGTTGTGATTGCTCGCTTCATAGAGGGCCATCATACTGAAAAAGTGTTACCAATTCGAAAAATACCTTGGTAAAAATAGGATAGGGTCAACATTCCCCTTAGAGGTCATTGAAAACAAGAATAGATACAGCCTGGGTACAAGCCTACTAAAGAAGACAACAAAAGGCTAGTGGTAGAAAAAAAAGAGTGAAGCTTGGGCTGCATGGTAGGACCGAAACAGAGGATAAGGAAGACAATATATTTACCCATGATGTTTAATTTGGACGAAATGTATTTTTTAGTTAATCATTTTGTTTTACCCAAAGCTTTAGGATTCATAACTTTAGGAGCTCACACTTTTTCTTTTATGCTCTATGTGATAATTAAATTGTGTTTACAATCGTTCTTGTCTTTGATTTATGTTTCTCATCGTCATTTATTTATTTATCCATTTTATAAACTCAAATAATGTAGATATGAAAATGAATGTTTTGAAAATATTAATGTCGATATTCCTAAGTTGGAGCATCATGTTGATAATATGGAAGACGATTATGAGGATGATTGAGAACTCTTTCTTGAAATGCTAAGATTGGTGGAATAAGAAGCAAAAGAAATAAAACCCCATCAAGAAGATGTTGAAGTACTTAACATGGAATATGTAGATGAGAAAAAAAATATGAAAATTAGCAATAATGTGAAAAAGAAATATGGGAACAGTTGTGTGCTCTACTGAGGGAGTTCAACAACATGTTCAGTTGGTCATAAAATGATATTCCAAGGCTGGAACTGACATAGTGTAGCATAAACTCCCACTCAAGTTGGAGTGTTCTCTGGTCCAACAAAAACTAAGGAGAATGAAACCCGAGATATTCTTTAAAATTAAAAAAGAAGTGAATAAGCAATTTGACGTTGGATTTTTAGCTATGATAAGATATTCGTAATGGGTAGCAAACATTTGACCTATGCCTAAAAATGACGTCAAAGTTCGAATGTGTGTTGATTACCGAGACTTGAACTACGCTAGTCCAAAGGATAATTATCCATTGCCATACATCGACACTTTAATGGATAATACAACCAAGTTGCCATTATTTTCCTTTATGGATGGATTATGAGGTTACAATCAAATCAAGATGGTGCTTGAGGATATGGAAAGGACCACCTTTATTACGTTGTGAGGAACATTTTGTTATAAGGTGATGTCTTTCGGTCTCAAGAAAGTTGGGGCAACAAATCAAAGGGCTATGATGGATCTTTTTCATAACATGATGCATATAGAGAATGAAGTTTATGTCAGTGATATGATCACTAAATACGAAGCTGAAGAAGAAAACATGGACAACTTGAGAGGATTATTTGAAAGGTTGCGAATGTTCAGACTCTAACTAAATCTAGCTAAATGCACATTTGGCGTGAAATATGGAAAGTTGTTGGGTTTCATCGTTAGCCAAAAGGGGATAGAAGTGGATCTTTCCAAAGTATGTGTGACAATAGAAATGCCTGCTCCTAGCATGGAAAAGGAGGTGCGAGGTTGTTTTGGCAAATTGAACTACATTACTAGATTCATGTCCTAGTTAACTGCCACCTGTTAATCAATTTTCAAATTGAGGAGTGGAACAAGGATTGTTAGATCGCTTTTTATTGATAAAGTACAAAGCTACATGCCCAGTCCAATTCGAAAATTCTAGAAATAAGGGGCTAGGCAGAGGTAAAAATGAACAACCCTTTTGGGAAAAAAACACCTCTTTTTGAGGAAAATCCCCTTTTAGGTGAGAGAGGGAAATATTTCTTTTGGGAAGAAGGACACTTGACCTAAAAGGAGAGAAGGTAGAGGCACATTCTGAAGATTGGGGGCATTCATCTTATTCTTATTCTAGTATTCAAAGTGCTAAAGAGTAGTTAATTCCCTTATTCATGGGGGATGAGTGTAATGTATTCTTAACTGTTTATGAATTTCATTATTCAATATAATTACTTTCCATCACTCTTGTGTTTTATTCTTGTTTTAATTGCATATTCTAGATTGATTGCATATGTGGGAGTACCTGGTGACTGAAAGATAGTCTGTGAAACCTAATTAGGATAGAACAACTAATAGATTTCATATGTTAGACATAGATGTGGAACATTTAGTCATTCATAACATCAAAATCTTGATCATTAATGGGAACCAATAATAAAAATTGCTAGACATAGGGCTTTCATTATTCAAGTTTAGACTTGTCAGTAAGACATTACTGTTTGTTACAAAGGTGTAAATATTAGAGAAGAAATTATAAGTATATTGTTTGGTGTTTTTGCTTTGAATTGAATTATGAAACACAATTCCAGTGAATCCTTTATCATATATTGTTAGACACCATATGTTTGATAAAAATAGAAAAAGATTTTTATTTTTATTTTTGTGAAATTTGTTGTCTAATTAGGAAACGATACTTGGACTTTCCACTTTATTACTTGTGCGATTTGGTACACTTGTCAATCCCATAACAAGTTTTTGGCACCATTGCAGAGACTTGTGTTCAAACACAATAGAATCTGGGCATTTCTATCTCTTTTAGACATTATTATGAGTTCTTTTTTTATGTTTTCTTTTATGCAGTTGGTCTAAAAAATTAATTTGGTCAGTGCTTAATGCTTGTCTCGGGGTATGTCTAAGAGCATGATCTAGTTGTTGGAAGGTCCTAAACATGGGATTTAGTAGCCTAACTAATCAAATCAAACCAAATATGGTAATTCACTAAAAATTCGATTGTGTGTTTCACACCCACTACTCTGGTTCTTATTGCGTGTCTAATATTAGAGAATAAGGAAAGTACTACTCATCACAAATGAGAATACTGAGTAATTTTGCAACAAGAGACATCTGAGTAAGGTTTCTTGGGAAATCTGTTTAATCATTCTGCATATTGAAATTATTGTTTATTTGGTGTGCTTATGTTTTGCAATTTTTTTCTTCTTTTCTATATTTTCACTTGTTTCTTTGTTACTTTTATGTTTATTTCAATTTCTCAATTTTTTATTTATATAAAAATTGGTATACCTTGTTTGTTCAAGTATATTTTATGTTCTTGAGAGTGCAAGGTATTGATGAAAATGAAGATAAGACAAAAGAAGCATATAGTTATGGTTCAACAAGCGACCCATAAAAAAAAAGCGTCACAATGAATATTAGGTGTCGAGCTAAAAGAGGTTAAGCAAGCGCTTGTTATAAGGCAACCCCATACTTTTAGCAATTTTTTCCTTTTAAATATATTTTTCCGCATCACTTGCTAGGCAAATTCTTTCCCCCTATGACTATATGGTCATGCATTTTCATTCGCTAGGCGAGTCTGCTTGCCGAACGACTACTTGGCCAAACGTTTCCATTCACTAGGTGAGTCTGCTCACCCAGCTAACACATTCATGCTCGCTCAACGAATTGTTTTAGTTTGTGTCTGAACATGCTTAATTATTAAATTCTCTCTGAACATGTTCTAATCATGTCCTCAAAATATATAAATTATGTTTGGATGGTTAACTGGGTTAGAATATCTTTGAGCAATCATTTTCTTGTCTCATAATTATGCATATAGTTGAGATAACTTGTGACATACATTAAGCTTTCTTCTATCATTTAGAACTTGTTTAGGTAACTATTTCTCTGTTTAGATAATATCGAATAATTGTTTATTTATATTTCTTTCAATTTTTACATATTATCTAATAGTTATGTAAATTTTAGGATAACTTAGTTGAATTCAGTTTTATTCTTTACCTTTAGTTGCACTATTAATATACACTATGTAAGAAAGTCTAGACATCTATTTTGAGTAATTGTAGTATAGTAGAATTATTTGTTGTTTTAGTACATTTTTAGGTCTACATATTCAAATTTTAGTCTTCTAGTTGTTCTTTATTTCTAATTTAGGTTTTTATTATTTTTGTACCATTTAAAACTTGTTTAGGTAGTGTCCTGAAAGTTTCTTTTACTGTTTTTATGTAGTTTTTAGTTTTTAGCCTAGTCTTTGCATGTTGTTTTAGGTTTTGAGTTGTCATGAAGGATTGAGTTGGTTCATTTTATATTTTTGAATGGTGATGAGAAGATTCTCACTCGACATTAAGATAACAAGCTATCTAGATGTGAAGCTTCACTTCTAAAGGTTCTAGAGAATTAGAGAAATGGAATGATTCAATAAATGAAACAAAATGGACATGAACATAGCATAACTGGGTTGAAATAAGAGAAACAAATTAGAAAATGAAAAGTATAGAAGATGGTAAGAATGGAAGTGAAGGACGCCACTCATAGAGGGAACAGATGGAATGTTGCCACTTGCTATAGAGGTAGCTCACGATTTTTAGTTGAACAACACAAATGTATAATACTCAAATTTTTCAACCCTTTTACAAGCTAAAAAGCACCCTTTATGTAGAGAGTTCTAAGGGCCTCTTGGAAATAAACATAAGTTCAACAAGATGACTTAGCAAATAGAAAACCCTATATTCTAGAATGTAGGTCAAAATAGTGCAACAAAAGGAATTTTATATGCATTTCCATGAGGATTCTCGGCCAAAGAGAGCCTCTATGTGGTCCACGTGTTCAACCATGGTACACTTGCTTTTACTTTTGCTTTATGTTTTTACTTTATGTTTTTTGCCTTTCCTCTCTCCTCAATATAGGCTCCACATCATCTCCTCTCTCCAATAATGTTGCACCACCTATCCTATGGTTCTTAATCCTAATTAACCTACAAAAACAAATAAACATAGATTAACATGTTGTCTTAAGTCAAGTCAACTCTAGTCAACGAGTCAAACGTAGTCAAAGGTCAACAAGTTAACTAAGGTTAAGTTAACTAAGTCAACTTAGGGAAATCACAATAATGAAATGCAAAACAAAGATAAACATGAACGACTAGAATTGTCCCCTTTAGTTATGCAATTATCCAAAACTGAACCAAAGGGAAGTGTTTGAGGGGAGAAGGTGCACTCAAGTACAGGAGAACATACCTAAAGCAATTTTGGGCTAAGAAGGGACGTTAGGGCACAAATGGAGCGGGAAATCCAGGTTAAGAGAGCTGTCATTTCCTGATTTAATGATATTACATGCAATTGCGTTATATATTAATGCATGAAAGCCTTCTCCTGAACCAAATTTTTGTATCGTTTAACTTCTTGATGTTTGTTGTGTGTGATGAGGTTTTAAAGAGAGTATGTGTGTGCTTGTGATTTCCATTATAGTTTTCTTCTAAATACGACACACTTATGATTATTTATTATTATTATTATCATTATTTTATTATAATAATAATAATAATTATTATTATTATTATTATTATTTTCATTTTATTTTATTTTATAATTATTTTTCTTAATATTTTTTTTATTTTACTATTATTTTACTATTATTTTATTATTATTGTTATTATTATCATTTTATTTTATTTATGATTTTATTATCATTATTATTTATTATAACACTTTGTTTTAATGGTTTTATGTGGATTTATTGTGATTCTCCGGGATGTATAAAAGAAAGAATATGGTTGTGTTTGATGTATGACATGTGATATTGTGTAGTTGAGTTCAACTTAATGATATGAAAGTGTATTTACTTGTCATAGATGCATGTTTTGCGTGAACTAAGTGTCTTGTGTAAATAGGTTCATTGGAATCTATTCTAGAGTGCCAAATACTAGTAAATTACCAGTTACTGGTGTGGGGTCTGGCAAAATGGTGTAAACCGCCAAGAGATAGGCCACAAAGTGAACTTTAGAGTAAAACAGGAGTGTTAGTGTTTGGCGACGAAAGTGGTTCCGTCAGGCGGTGTGTTGTAGAACTAGGCTTGGACCAAAATCCAGTGGGTTGGAGCTCAGTAGCGCCAAGTGTTCTGCCAGGTGGTCTAGAACGCGAGATAACCTAGCGACGTGGATGTTGTGCTAGGCAGTTTTAGATGCAGTGATGGATTACACGAGGGATTCTACACAACTTTGGATGGAGGTCTTGATGCGATGCTTTTCTGGAGGCCCAGTTACGAGTGCAACTTGTATTGGGGTAACACGTGGCCACTCGAGGTTGTAGCCTCGTGGTTTTGGAAGTCTAGTGGAGTATGCGAGATCGTGGCTCAAACGGATGGGTTCTGGAAGAATGCCCTCCTTAGTGTTATCCGACGAGTTTAGTAGTCTTGGGAAAAATACGGATTACGGTTCGTATTGGGGAACTCCACTTGGTGTGGTGGATCGTGGCCGTGACAAATTTATTCCCGCGTGTGGACTATTAGGTGGTGGCCTGTAATCGGAGGGGCGAGTAGACACTCGTGGCAGCAAAGATTGATCAATGTAATCATCAAAAGATGTAGAATCAAGAGGTGTCTAGAGGAAGATTTGGAAGTCGGGGATTAAGGATTATGGCTTATGAGTCTTAGGAAAAGCAACGCTCTTACCGGGTTTTGGTGAACATGTAAGGCTTGTGCTCTCTCCTTGTTTTTGTGAGCAGATAAGGGTGGTTGCTTGTAAGTCCTAAGAAAAGTAATGCCCTTACCGGGTTTTGGTGAATAGGTAAGGGTTGTTGCTTGTTCTTCCCAGGAGGTGTTAGGGCGTAGGAAAGGAAATTGGTTGGTTATCAGAGAATAGTATACTATGTGATGAGACTTGGGAGTATTAGAATTGTTAGAATATTGTATGGTTATTTATTATATTGTGTAGTGCAGTTTTATTTTGTTGAGCTCACCCTATCTGCTTGTGTTTGGCGATGATCGTGTAATGCGTTACACAGGAGCAGATGATGTTACAAGTATTGTTGGTGAAGCATAGTTTTAGAGAGGGGCTAGCTTTGGGAAAATCCTTTATGATGTTTTCTTGTTTTATGGATTTTAAACATTTTATAAAAATTTATCTTACCAGACCTGAAATTTGTAATCGACAATTATAATTTGTGGATTTTGGTTTATTGCGGTATAATAAATGTTTTAAATTTTCCCGCGTTTTGGAAAAAGGAATTATCATAAATGTGATTTTATACTTATTCCCTATTTTAATTATTTAAATTAGTAATATCCGGTCGGGATCTTACAATCTATATGAGTCTTGATTACATTGACTGTTTGTTGATCCATATCAAGTACAGAGGAATTGGATGCCTGGTTTGGTTGCATATCAACAACATGTACTTTCGAACATGGGGAAGTATATTTACTCAGCCCCATGGTGGGGCGAAATGTTCTTATCAGATTTTGGCATGGTTGATCCAAAATGGACGAGGCTTCTTACTAATGCGTATCTGAGCTCTAAATCAACCAAAGGGGGAAGTCCATCTGCATATACTCTGACACTCAAGTTAGTAGAAGATATCTTGATGAATGTTTTTCCTGTCATAACATATATTTATAGGCCATTTAGGCTTATTGATATGCAATGTATAATAAAAAATAAAGTATAATAACAAAAATAATAACATATCTTATTTATCATAAGGTGGGTTATGTTTATAATATCATATATCTTCAAATATACTTTGAAATATACTTCCTCCCTTATTTTAGGATGATTATTATTTCAAAGGATTTCATATTAGAATCATAATGCTTATTTGAGCATTTTGGACATGATAATAATGATATGATTTGGCTAGGTAGATACACAATATATTTAATCTCCTCAAATTTATAAACACTTATAAATAAAATTTTGACATTCCAAACTAAGTTTTGAAAACACACCACTAGGTTTGGTTAGTAAATTTATAGTTGCTTTTTTTATTGGAAATCATGTCAAGACTAGTGTCACAAAATGAATAGTAAAGCAACAATTCTTTAATTTTCTTCACTATTGTTTTTATGTTAAAAATTATTAAAAAAGTGCCACCACTTAAAATAAAAGAAAAAAATTTATTCAAGAGAGCGTTTCAAATCTATGATATATTTTTTATTGTTATTTCATTAAGTTTGATACCGACAAAAGTGGAGTTCCCTATATAATAATCAAATTCTAATTTATTTTATTAGTGTATATGAAACCATCATTGTACTTTTACCTTTACTTTGTGCCAAAACAATGTTTATTAGAATTTTCTAAAGAAAATTTAACCCAAGCATGAAGTGTTTGTAGTCCAACGGTTAGGATGATTGCCTTCCAAGCAATAGACCCGGGTTTGACTCCCGGCAAACGCATGCAATCATTTTAAATTTCGTAATTGGATTCATCTTCTTTTAGTGTTTTATAATCTTTGGATCATGGAAATAATGTTTTAATGATAGAGGGAATCAAGTAATTTTCTTAGGACGATATCATCTTTGAGTTTCGTTCAATTTTTTCTCCCTAGATTTGCATAATTAAGGTTAGATAGTTTTTGATTTAGCTTTTACTTTTTAACTTTTTGTAATTGAGTTCCTAAATCAAATGTGTAAGAATTGTAGTGTCGTTTTGAAACTTTCTACTAGTTGACTTAAATGAATCTTAATCTTATAAAGAAAAGTATCAATAACAAAGTTGCTTATCATTTTCCTAATAGGAAGGTATAAATCGTAGTTGCCAAAATATAAGTACCAAAGAAAACATCAACATTTGAGTTCAAAAGTTCACTAAAATTAAAAGGTTTAAGATTTCAAAAAGGTTGTGTTCTTTTAATTGACATTAAAAAACTCTTATATTGTGGTAAAATCTTTTGTAATTTTAGATAACTCAAGAAAACTTTTAATCTTTATAAGTGTATTTATTTGTTTTATTTTTTCTATTTGTCATTTGCTAACATATTTGTTACGACTTGTCAACATCAACAAGGCCAAAACAGA
>Ga0214545_1004064_pt1 | contig 27591 bp, 20 predicted proteins | sample CNSS4metaG_FD_160064 | JGI IMG/M metagenome (GOLD analysis project Ga0214545, IMG submission 160064) | Root nodule microbial communities from cowpea collected in UCLA plant growth center, Los Angeles, California, USA - CNSS4 | ecosystem: Host-associated > Plants > Roots > Nodule | place: USA... | reverse complement strand
CTTGGAAATTCATTGCCAATGCGTGCACCCTTTCTTCTCACAAATACAAAGTGATCAAAACACCAAAGCTGAAAGTCCACACATAAAGCAAATGTAAATCGACATAAATAATTACTCATCAATGCTTTTGTAATCATGATGTAAGTAAATATAATTTACCTGTAATAAATAAATACAACCCACAACATGAAAGTGTTTCCTATGGCTTTCCATCTTCAAAAGCAATGAAGCATTGCACAAACTCCCAACCAGGTACTCGTAAACTACACGACCCTAGTTATATTGGCATAAACTTTTCAAGTCATCAACAATCTTGAAAAGTATGGGGAATACAGTTGCACTTCTATTAGGCAAAAGAAACTCGGATATGCATATTAGGATGTATAACCTGCAAAAATCATTTACAACAACACATTTCGAGTGGTTCAAGAGATAGTTATATATGACCCCAACAGTAACCTTCATCTCACTAAAAATGTTCCTACATACACTTTCAATAACGACTTCATCCAAATCCACTACATCTCCGACAATCCTCAATCATAAGCCTAAACAAACATCTAATAACTTAAATGGCACAATTATAGAGGTAAAAAACTACCTTTTCTTTCTACCCACAACTTGCACAAAACACCAAGAACGTTTCTACTTATCTTAACAGAATCAATCAACAAAGTGAACCACCAGAATGGTGTTCTTTGAATACAAAGCTTTTGTTCCTCACTTAAGTTCTTATTCAATAACGACAAATATGTGGTCCTACAAGAATGCCTGAACATAATCTGCAGAATAAAAAGAACATAAGACCACAATTAACAACATATTGTTTGAAATCAATATGAGTAAACATTGTTACCATTGTTGTATCTGAACAACTTACCTCGGTACTATCACTGAACTCTCCCACATCACCACCTTCACTCCCTTCACTATCATCACTACCATTGTTATGTTTACTTGGACCACTATCGTCACTCATGTCTTGTAAAAAAAATAATAAAGAAACTAATGAAAGGTATCAAATCAAAACATTACAACACACGTCCAACAAACAATAAAACAACTACAGATATACCTAAATGAATGCAAGGGGACCACAACGAACAAATGAACAACGACGAAACAAATTATGTATCGTTCCACCTCCCGGGTGATTGCTCTGCATTGATAAAAAAAACACAACGGTCAGTTTTGGACACGAAAAAATAATCCTCCAAACCCTAGATTCACAATATAAAACTCATTTAATGAAATCAGATCATGCACGAACGCGATTGCTTTAAGCGAAAAGAAAACACAACCTTCAAAACGAACCGCGGACGTCAACCTCGATCTACGGCTACTTCCCTTGCCAAGTTCGGATTTTTTGTAGGGGTTCCTTCCTCCACCTTTGAGCAGGCACACGAACAACGTGCAAATGACGACGAATTCAATTTTTTGCACCAACCCTCCTCACTCTACCTCTTCTTCCACTGCTGCTTTTTTCTTTTGGTGTTGCTTCCGCTACCAACTGGTTGAGTGAAAATATCTCCACTTTAAAAAAGCTGACGGCACCGCACCGCTTCGAGTGGGTTCAGACCTGGTTCGGCCGTTCTCAGAGAAAAGCGTTCAGTGAGTGAAAAAAATTAAAACTTTGGGTAAGTGAGTTCGAGATCGCGTGTTGGCTCCTCACGCACACCGCAGGACGTTTTCTCTCTCCAGCAGTTCCATCAGAAAACTGTCAGAAGCGTCACCTCCTCCCTTCATTTTCTTTTATTCAAAAACAATTTTTTTTATCCACGTGAGACTGCCACGTAGGCGGGTAAAAACCAGGTAAAAAAAACCAGGTTAGAGTATCATTATCCAAATTATTATATCATCCTATACCTCTTCATGACATGGTCTAGATCCATTATAAAAAATGACAGAAAGTAGTATAATAAAATTTGAATTATATGTCATGTAAAAGATTAATCGGGACTATGTTGGTCAAGAAAAATATAATAGATTGACTTTAAACCTCTGGGAAATTATCTTGGGAGGAATTGATTCATCACCAATAAGTATTATGTTTTCACTTTGAAAAAGGTCACCAACTTGGTCCATGTCTTCCATGAATCTTATGATTCTTAGATTAGGTTCCAAAAACACTTCAATGTTTGTCAATCCATTCATTGCTTCACATGAAGAAACCAATGTCAGGAAAATATTGTTTTCCTTAAAAGTGGAAGAAGAAATAGGACACCATGGTGCAACAATTTTTTTTTTTTTTACCTGAAACTGTTAATTTTCCATTCCTGTAGTTTTCCTTAAAAGTGAAAGAAGAAATAGGACACCATGGTGCGACAATTTTTTTTTTTACCTGAAACAATTAATTTTTCATTCCCGTACGTCTAAGGGCCAAATAATATTCACATATTCGATAACATTTCTAACATGTGAAACGAAAGTAATTGACTACATAATAAATTGATACCCTACAATAAAATAAGATAACATTTTAAAGAACCATTGTCAAGAGAATATTATATTCCTTGAAAGTCAGAAAAGAAATAAAGACTATGATGCAGTAGTTCTTTTACCTTGGCTTTAAAAAACAATGATTAACACCATAGTAGCAACATTTTGCCCTGTTATGCGTGCTAGAAATAACCTTCTTGGAAAGGGCGACACACTTTTATGCATAGATAAAAGAGAAATATGTAATAGGGTTAAGAGGAGAGAGAATACCATAAATTTTTTAAGAAGGATGAAGAAGATTCAGAAATTTAACTTGTAAAATATATTTTAATCAAATGCGGAGAAAAATAAATTAGATAATGAGGTGCAACTTCTATCATCTTACGCTTTTTATTTTTTTCCTACTTAAATTATTAATTTTTAATTAAAATTATTATTATTTGTGTATATTTAACATTTAGTAATATATAAATTAATTTTAATCTATAACAACAAATTAGTTTTAAATGGAATTATTATTAAATACATACATATTATTTCTAAATTTATTATATTCTTTTATAAAATATCTATAAAATACCTATTAACACATACTATATTTTTAATTTCATGAAATATTATTAAATAGTTTGAAGTCAATTATCTATACATTATTATCATATTTATTAGTATTTATAGTTGGTCTACATTTGGTGGTTTATTACAAAAATATCATGGTTTTTTTGTATAAAATTGTGTTAAGAGAAATAATGTATAATTATTGTTATAATTATGTATTTATGAAGATAATAATAAATATAGATTTTGGTAATATTGAGTATATGAAATTATTAATGAGGTGTATCTTCATAATACCAGAAATAGTAGTAAGATATTATACTAATAATTGTATAAAATTAAATATTTGGAATATAGGAATTAAAATTTACGATTAAAATTTTAAGTTATATATTATATTAAAATAAAACTTTATTAGGTGGACTCTTCTTTTTTAATCGTTTTTCTATTTTTTATTGAATTTTAAATTTAAATTTTGTTAATATATTTTTATCAGTTTTTTTCTATTTTAAATTTTAAATTTATAAATGTTAATTAAAAAAAATATTACTTCTTTTTGTATAGTTTAAATTTTAAATTATAACTTATCTTTTAAAATTATTATCAAAATGTAGTTTATCTGTTTTCCTTTCTATTTAATAATAACAAAGTGATTCAATAATAATTTTAAAACAATTTATAAAATAAACGAAAGTTAATTGATATATCTATGATTTAAATAGTAAATCTTTTATCCATACATATATACTATTTATTTGTTGTCATATGTTTGATTTTATATATAATTTTATAAAAAATAATTTTAATGAGATAATAAATTTTGATATATAAGTACCATATTTATATATTAAATTTCTCAATAATAATAATAATAATATCTATTAATAATTAAAGAAAAGGTTTGAATACACTATATACATATTTATTAAAATAAAAATAATATTTTTATTAATATTAAAATAAATGTAAGAATACATGTATGAAAAATAAAATTAAAATGTATAAACTCAAAAAATTCATTCATAATTAAATAGATTTAAAATAATTAATAAAATCAATTAATTGATAACAAATATTTAAAAATTAATCATATACTTATTAATTGAAAATGTATAAATTTAAAAGATTTCAAAAATAATGGAATAAAAAACAATCCATTCATAGTTAAAAAATTCAAAACAATTGATGGAATTAATTGGTTATAATACAATTTTTTTGAAAACAAATTAAATAATTGATTGTAAAAATAAATGTTTTAATCATTAAAAATATTTTCATTCATGTTTAAAAATAAAATGATTATTATTTTGAAAAGGCTAAATTTATAAACATTTAAGAGATAAATAATCAAAAGATAAAAGAACCAAATAATTTTGTTAGAATGTAATGTCCCTCTTCCTTTAGTTTAAAATCCAAGTGTAACATAAAAATTGTTGATCTTGAAATTTTTCCCAGATTTATAACAACTCCTTAAACAACCACAAACTAAAGAAAATATTACTTTAATATGAAAATATATAATTTATAATTTATAAAATACATCACCCAAGTACAATTTTTAAAATTTTTTAACCAAACATTACAATGTTTATATGGAGGCCCAGTCTATGTGTGAACATATATATTATTAGTATTTTAAAAATTGTAATATTTTTTTTTATTTTAAAAATAAATTTCTAATATTAATATTATTATTAAAATTTAGAAAAGAAAGTTAATGAATATCCAATATTAATACTAATATTATCATTTCCTTTGGAGATACAAAACGGTGAAAAAAATATATAAATAGTAGAATGAACTCGTCTAGTGAATTCATATGGTAAAATTGTTAAGTTTTAGCACAAATTCATATTTCAAACTTTATTTACAAACTTTACTTTAAAATAAGAAATTGTAAATAATATAATTAACTTAATAATTGATTTTGTTTTAAAATACAATTGCATAAAATAAATTGTAAAGGATATGTTTTTTTAATATTTAATTTATTTTTAATTTATTTATAGTGTCATTATTCGGTTATTTATTTATTTTTTACACTATATTTTAATTATTATTATTATTATTATATTAGTGGTAATATGTTATTATATTATTATTAAATATTATTATTCTTATTTTTATTATTATGTATTATAACATATATTTAATTTTTATTATTTTTAAATTAAAAATATGTATTAAGATTTATTTTTCTTACTATATAATACTTTGGTGTTTTTTAAATAAAATTTTACACTTAGTATTATGATTACATGCATGATCATTATGTATATTAAAAAATTGAATAAAAATCTAGTTTGATTCTTTCCTAGAGTTTATTGGCTTTGGTGTTTTAGTTTTTATGAGGAAGATGTCATCCAGGCATCATAGTTTCATTTTTTTTTTTTCAAAATTCTATTTATTTACTTAATCTAGATAAAGTAAGTCGAATGTGAAAATTTGATTGATTTTTCACAATGTTCACCGAGTCCAAAAAAATCATAATGGTTGGTATGTTGTGCGATGTTCAACTAATACATATATTTTGTAGAAGGAAAATTTTATATTTATTCTTTTGGTTATAAAATTTAATAATACTTTTATTTGCATCGTATGTACCTATCTTTTGTATTTAAAGTTAAAGATTATATAATAAATTTCAATTAGTTGATTAGATCGATGTAACCATTAAGTAACCGAAAATTATTAAGTAATTTATTTGAAAGTAATATTTTCATAATATGGTAAAATAAAATCAAATATTAAAACGTAACCAACATTTGAGCATTAATCATTAAATAATGTATTTTAAACACATATTTTCATAATTTGGAAAATAAAAAAATAAAATATCATATTTTCCAATTATAATATATTGTAAAGAACTTTGATATTGATGTTAATTTTGTGACTCTCAACCTGAACAAAAATATGAATAATAATGTTTTGACCCACTTTTAACTCATCACTTTAATCACCATTTATTTATCTATTTTTTATTTTTTTATGTGATGTGATGATCTAAGGGTGATTGGAATAATGGGTTAGAATTAGACATGTCAAAGTGAGCCAACCCGGCTCACACGGGTTGGCTCACCATGAGCCGGGTTGAAAATGAGTGAACCCAACCTGACCCACTTTATGGTGAGTCAGAAATTTTGCAACTCGGCTCAACCCACCACGGGTTGGTGGGTTAAGTGGGAACCCAAATAAAAAAATTATTTATGTATTTATTTTTAAGTATTCAAATATTTAAATAATTTTTTGAACAATTTATGAGATGACAATCACAATAAAATCAAGAACCAATATTTTCATCTTGCTCACCACCAATATATGATGAATTGTTTCAAGAAAATGTCTACATAGTCCAAGAAAACATGGTTAATATTACACATTTTCTATCATGTTATTCAATAAAACATTCAAATTATTCAAATATTACTGAGCAACATTCTAACATTTAAAAATATGAAATTGTGAACCTATATAATTAGAAATAATAAATAATTATTAAAAAAAATTAAAAAAACATTGTAAAATATTGTTGGTGGGTTAAGTGAGTCAACCCATCCTCAACCCGGCTCGAACCCGTTTAACCCGTGGGTTAAGTGAGCCGGGTTGAGTTCAACCCACTTTTAAAAAAGTTGAATTTTTCTCAACCCAACCCGGCTCGAACTCGTGGTGAGCCGGGTTGGCTCACGGGTTGAAACCCATTTTGACATCTCTAGTTAGAATTGAGTCAAAAAAAGGGGGTCAAAATATCATTATCTAAAAAAGATATGTCTTCTTCGAAAGCATGAAGAAGGAATGAGTCAACATAACAATTAAATGTGGACTACAATTACCAAGATATGAGGGTTTGACATGTGGTTGGACTTTTCAGTTACCAATACAAATTTGAAGTTGGACTTTTGCATTAATATAAATATAAAAATAAATAAAAAAATTAAAATTTTAGAGTCAACAAATAATACAAAATGCTCATTTCAAATCCTAAAGACAAAAAAAGAAGAACTTGGTAATCATTTCAAGAACATGCACACTTTACTTTGATAATTAATGATGGAGACCGTAACAGTGTTGGACATTGTACAAAGCTTCCTTAAGAAGCTTAATTTAAATTAAAAAAAAAACATACTTTTTAGTTTATCAAATTATCAAACAATGAATTTTGAATTTCCCAAAATCAATTAAAGTTTTCTTTAAGTTGATAGATATATAAGTATATATGAAGGTCAAAATTATTTTTTATTTTGCAAAATTAATTATATTTTTTAAGTGTTCTATTTACTTAAATTTGACCTAATTGCTTTACACTTTACCAAAAATGCATATTAATATATAAGTTAAAAAAATTTGAAGTTCAATATTTATGTTTAAGCGATTATATAATAAAGATTAACTGATTATATAATAAAAGTAAATTTTCAATCGCATGGATAAGTATAAATATATATTTTACTTGTAAACATTAAAAATATTTGTTACTATTATTATTATTATTATTATGGTTATTGATATGATTATTATTATGGTTAATATTATTATTATTATTATTATTATTATTTAATTAAAATAATGACTTTATAACAAGATGGAAAAACATGTTTTTTGAAAAAACAATATTGAAAAAATAAGTGTGTCCTTTTGATATTAAAAAAGTATTTAAGTCACGTTCCTAAAAGTGATAACTTATAATCTCAAATGTTATATACTTATATTTATTGCAATATTACCAAAAGACTTAACACACTTTCCAATATATGTCTTTATTATTACTTTGCAATAAAAATAATAGTGTTTATATATAATTGAATTAAATTAAGTTAAACTGAATCTTGTAATATATTACTAAATAATAAATAACAAATATTAAATAATCATAGAAGTAAAAAAATAATAAAAACAAAGATTACAAAATATTAATAATTATGTCTTATATTAAAATTAAAGTAGTAAAATATTATTCATAAGATAATAAAATAATAATCCTAAATAATAAGAACTCAGTATGAGAAGATTGCAAGAGAGCATTGGATGTGTTGGAAATGATTAATTGTTGTAACTAAAAGGTGTGCTCAAAGAGATATGCAGTTATCTGTTCACACATATGCTTTGGAAGATACAAAAGTTACTTAAGACATAATTTTTTTTTTCAACAATCATTCACAGATCTGAACAGGTCATAAAAATATTACTTTATACTTCAATTTCAAAATTAAATTATAATTTTAAAGTATCTTTGTAATGCATAAGTACTTATTTGACAAAAAGAAAATTATTATAGTCAAATATGTATCTTTTCTTCTAAATGAAGTGTAACGAAACTGTCTTTAGACTTTGCAGCTAGTAGACTTGGTGTAGTGTCCATTTATATATGTATATGTTTGTAAAAGGTTTGGCTCGAAAGACGCACTAAGAAATATATAATTATAAATATAAAATAAATCCAATATTATTAAAGAAATAAAAAATGAAATAATTACATTCAAACTAATGATTAAATATACAAAAGGTACAATTAATTATAATTAATTACCTTCAATGACAATAACAACTCACATGAAGAGTATGAAAAAATTCAGATTCATCAAAAAAGAAAAAAGAACACAACAAAAAAGAAGAAGAAATAAACAATGAAAACAATCAAAAATGAAAAAAAGAGAGACTAAAAATGGTAGTGAAGAGAAACAAAAAAATATAAAAAAAAATTGTTAAAGTGTTTTGATAGAGAAAAAAAAAAGTGTACTCAAACAATATTCGTAAAACTAAAAGAATAAAAGACCAGAAATGGTAGTGAAGAGAGACAAAAAATATACATAAAAATGGTTAAAGTGTTTTGATAGAGAAAAAAGAAGTGTACTCAAACAATATTCGTAAAACCAAACTTCAAACATGGTGAGTAAAGATGAAGACGTCTAAAAAACACAAATTGGTATAAAAAAACATAATGTAAAAAAATTGAGCTTTGTTTAACAAAAACAAAGAAGAACGGTCATTGAAGAATGACAAAAAAAAATGTTCAATCAAAAAGAAGAAAAGAATTGAGAATTGAGTAAAAATCAAAACTTTGATGGAAAACAAAAAATAATGAAGTTTTGTGCTTGAGAGACATGAATCTGTCCAGTCAGAAAGAAGAAAACAACCAGAGTTGGGTAAAAATTGAAACTTTGATAAGAAAACAAAAAAAAATGGTAAAATACATACAATAGTGGAAATCATGTTGCAAGTTTTGTGCTTGAGGGACTTGCTTGTGGCCTTCAAGAGCTCTTAAATCTTTGAAATTTTCCACCATTTTTTCATCTAAACAAAACCAAAGTTTAAGAAAAAAAAACATGAATCTAGTGTTATACACGGTGTTCATGAATCTCACAGGAAAATATTCATCCAACAAAGAAAAACTACAAAGAAAATTTAGTTAAATATGGTAGAAGAACAAAAAATCGCATAAAAAAAAGTTGTTACCTTTTTGGTGTTCTTCACGGTGCTCATGAATCTGAGAGCAAAACATCCATCCACCAGAAAACAACTACAAAGAGAAATAGTTAAATATGGTAGAAGAACAAAAAATCGCAAAGAAGAAAAAAGTTGTTACCTTTTTTGTACTCTTCGTAGTGTTTATAAATCTGAGAGCAAAACATTTGTCCAACAGATAAAAACTACAAAGAAAAATAGTCAAATATGGTAGAAAAACAAAAAATCGAAGAGAAGGAAAAAAGTTGTTACCTTTTTTGTGTTCTTCACAATGCTCATGAATCTGAGAACAAAACATCCGTCAAATAGGGAAAAACTACAAAAAATGGTTAAATATGGTAGAAGAACAAAAAATCAAAAAGAAGAAAAAAATTTGATACCTTTTTTATGATCTTCATATGTGCTCATGAATCTGAGAGCAAAACATTCATCCAACGTAGAAAAACTACAAATAAAATTAGTTGAATATAGTAGAAGAACTAAAAAATGCAGAGAAGAAAAAAATTGTTGTCTTTTTGGTGTTTTTCACTGTGCTCATGAATCTGAGAGCAAAAGATTAGAGAAAAACTACAAAGAAAAATAGTTAAATATGGTAGAAGAACAAAAATTCGTAGAGAAGAAAAAAAGTTGTAAAGTGTTCTTCATGGTGCTCATGAATATGAGCGCAAAACATCCATCCAATAGAGAAAAACTACAAAGACAAAAAGTTAAATATGGTAGAAGAACAAAAGATAGTAGAGAAGGCAAAAATTTGTTACCTTTTTTGTACTTCATAGTGCTTATGAATCTGAGAGCAAAACATTCGTCCAACAGAGAAAAACTACAAAGAAAAATAGTCAAATATGATAGAAGAACAAAAAGTCACATAGAAAGAAAAAAGTTGTTACCTTTTCAGTGTTTTTCACAGTGCTCATGAATCTGAGAGCAAACATCCATCCTATAGAGAAAAATTAAAAACAAAAATTGTTAGAAGAACAAAAAATCACAAAGAAGAAAAAAAGTTGTTACCTTTTTGGTGTTCTTCACATGTGCTCATGAATCTGAGAGCAAAACATTCATCAAACGTTGAAAAACTTCAAAGAAAAATAGTTAAATATAGTAGAAGAACAAAAAATCGTAGAGAAGAAAAAAATTTGTTACTTTTTTGCTGTTCTTCATGGTGCTCATGAATCTAAGAGCAAAACATTCGAGAAAAACTACAATAAAAAAATAGTTAAATATGGTAGAAGAGCAAAAAATCATAGAGAAGAAAAAAAGTTGTTACCTTTTTGGTGTTCTTCACGGTGCTCATGAATCTAATAGCAAAGCATCAATCCAACATAGAGAAACTACAAAAAAAAGAAATAGTTAAATATGGTAGAGAAACACAAAATCGTAGAGAAGAAAAAAAATTGTTACCTTTTTTTCGGTTCTTCACGATGCTCATGAATCTGAGAGCAAAACATCCATCCAATAGAGGAAAACTACAAAAAAAAGTTAAATACGGTAGAAGAACAAAAAATCGCAGAGAAGAAAAAAGTTGTTACCTTTTTTGTGCTCTTCACGGTGCTCATAAATCTGATAGTAAAACATTCATCCAATAGAGAAAAACTACAAAGAAAAATAGTTAATTATAGTAAAAGAACAAAAAATCGCAGAGAAGAAAAAATGTTGTTACCTTTCTTGTGTTCTTCACGATGTTCATGAATCTGAGAGCAAAACATCCATCCAACACACAAATACAACAAACAAAAGTAGGTTAATATGGTAGAAGAACACAAAATCGAAGAGAAGAACAAAAACGTAACTCAAAATCAAAGAGAAGAACAAAATTTGTGTAAGAGAGATGGAGGACGGAGAGTGATAGAGTAAGAGAGAAGAAGAAAAGTTTGTGAGGCTAAGAGGAAGAGAGAGAGGTGAGACTGACAGAAGAAGAAGACTGAGATGAAGAGTAAAATGAGAGGAAATGAGGCTGAGACAAAAAGAGAGAGAGGTAAAAGTTGTTTTTTTTCAGCTCCAAATCAATCACTAAATGACACATACGTGGTTTCCCATTGTGGTAAACAAAATTTGAATGCTTTTGTTGACAAAATAATAAAATATTCAAATGTTTCTGATTGTTAGGTTCTTATTTGTATATTATATTAGATCCTTGAAGTATCCATTTTCAAACCAGAAGTCTCCTCGCATAAATCTAGCTCTGTCCCTGATATCATAAGATCATAGAATGTTCATAAAATCAAATAACTTTGAATCAAGAAATTGTTTCAAGCCAACTTAGCAACAATATATTACAAGTTGCATTTTTGTTGCGCGTATCTAACGAATAAATTAAGAAAACATCCTGTAAGATCCCGACCGGATATTACGAATTTTAATTAATAAAATAAAGAAATAATAATTTATTGTTAATTAATAAAACTTCATTTCCCAAGAACACGGGAAATTTATAACTTTTATTACTTTAAATAATAAACCAAAATCCATAAGTATAAGTAAGACCATAATTATCCAAAAGTCCAGTAATATCCACAATTACAATTTATTTGAAATCATAAAACTACATAAAAGCTCTGATAAAAATCTCCCAAGATTAGCCCCGCTCCGGCTCTACACCTCACCAGTCCCACCTGCAATATCATCTGCTCACGTATATCGCGTATGCGATCATTGCCACACACAAGCAGATAGATGAGCTAACAAAATAACCATATATTTTTATAGCGCACACACACACACACACACACACACACTCATATATATATATATATATATATATATATATATATATATATATATATCACACAATCACACCATAGGAATTTCATCCTTTGATTTCATACCACCTGGCCACAATCATGTTAACCGTGTTCTACGTCTTCTAGTGACTACCTCAAGATGTCTTGCTGCCATACCTATCAACCACAACCGATAGAGCACGTTCGGGAAACTATGCTACGGATCACACACCATAACGCCAAGTGAAGTTCTCAAATACGAACATAGTTCGTAACGCCCCAAGACTACCAAACTCGTCAGTTAATCACTGAGGAGGGAAATCCATCTAGACCCATCTGTACTGGCCACAACCATCACACTCACATCGACAACACTCACCAACCCGAGCTCAACTCAAGGGTTCCTCGTGTTCATCCTCCATCCCGAGCTCAACTCGAGAGATGCCATTCCGAGCCACACTCGAGGAATGCCACGTGCTTAACCCCTATCCCGAGCTAAAATCAAGGGATACGTTCTGAGCCACAACTCAATGAACACCAGCAAGCCGACCTTTAAGGCATCACTAAAGCTTTGTAGATCACGCACGTCAAGAGTAAGGATACCAATATTGCTGCAGTAAAATCGCCAAGTGGGGGACACGTACCGCTAGGCGCTGCCCGCTCCCAAACCACCTGAAGAGTATGATGGGTCGAACCTTTGCTCTCATTAAGTGTTTAAATTTTGGGGATTTAATATCATTTTTGCTCCTAAGAATTGTATTTAGTTGCATACTATATTATTGGATATTCTTGAGTTTAATAATGCAACTATAATTTAATTTACGTCCTTAAGAGTGTAAATTGTGAATATTTCAAGTCATAAAATAAGTCCCAAAATCATAATTTTGGATAGGAATAGTTCAGGTGCTAAATGCACCCCTAGTTTTCTTTTTAACACCGCCTTCTGCAATTGGGCTATCTATTTCTGAAAAGGAATATTTCTGGAGCTAAATGCACCTCCAATTTTAATTTTTTACACCCCTTTTTGCAATTGGGTCATGGAATGACACCTCATTAGTCTCTCTCCTTCACACAACCAAAACCCTAACCCTAAATTTTCCTTCTCTCTCACCCTCACCAGAACAGCAGCCACCAACGTCCTTCATGCACGCAGTCACCATCTTCACAGTCGTGTTGCCGGAACCACCCTTGCAGCACCAACGCGCACCAGCTCGAATCAGCCTCCACAATTCACAGAACCACGACGCCGTCAACCTCAGGCCACCATTTCCGCTGCGCCTCGTCTTCTCTGCATCGTCACGTTGCCAAAAATCTGCCATTGCAGCCCCATTCGTGTACCCCGCGACAGCCACGCAACACTGTTGCAACTCACCTCGTCCCGTCATGCCACCCCACCATCTTCCCCGTTCAGGTCACGGTCCAACACCTATGTCGTTTCTGCAGCCACCACGATAATCCCGTTACCTTCGCGCAACCACTCACGCACATGCACCTTCTCAAACGCTACTACAATCGTTGTTCAACATTTCCGTTCTGTTGTGCATATCGAACAACCTCGAACCAGCGTCTTCTCGTCAACACGTTGCCAAAAATCACTTGTGACAGTTCGCTCCGCCACCATCGCAGCAATCGTCAAACATGGTAGGAGCACATGGGAAACTCTAATTCTGGAGAGAGAGACTACCCTGACACGTGGCAGTCTCTCAATGGACTGTCAAAGAGTCAAGACTGGTCAACCAGTTAACTCTGGGCAAAGGCGGGTCAACGTTGGTCAAACAGTCTATTAACGATAATTTTTAGCAGAGGGTTCCTCTACAAGAACCCAAAATGGCCTAGAAAGGAAATAATTGTCTGGCGACAGTTCATTGTCGGCTAGATAGTTTTTGGAAATTTTCAGAAATACTAACTTAATGGAATAAAATCTCAGGCATAATCATACTAAATTTAGCGTGCCAATTAGACTTAATCTTAAAATTAACGCATAAAGTTACTCTATTTATCATTTCAGACTTAAAATCAAATTAACGCGTAGAGTTACTCTATTTAGCATGCCAATCAAATTTAAACATGGAATTAACGCGTAAGGTTACTCTATTTAGCATGCCAATCAGACTTAAAGTAAAGTTAATGTGTAAGGTTACTCTATTTAACGCGTAAAAGCTCCCCTAACCTGAATTTCTTTGCTAAAAATGGAGGTTCTTGGGAGTTCCTCTTTAATCACTCTCCAATTTTGTATTCCTCAGACTATGACACAATGACAAGCACAATATGATGATTTTCCAGCCTCCCTTGTCTGCTAGGGTTTTATGGCTTTTCATATTCATGGCAACATAATTCTAGCAAAAAGAAAGTTTAATGTGGGTTTACCAAGATTCGAATCCATAACCATGCCAATGTCAAATCAATGCACAACCATTCAACCAATTCATGTTTCGTGATAATTCACACAATTCTATAATTATGTTATCACTCATCATGATCCAACACATTATTAAAATAATTATAAATAATTGGCATACATAAGACTTGAACCTAAGTCCTATCAAATAATTAAGTACTTTCAATCATTTAAGCTAGTACTATTCCACATCACAATAACTAGCATTAAATTTCATAAAGACTCCCACTACCCACATTTATTAATTAATTAATTATTTAATTAATTAGTTTTCACGGGTCTTACACATTCAAGATTTAAGCATTTGTTTTTCAAAAGTGGACAATATAGTGACTTTAATTTTTTAACACTAAATAAAAAACCAAAAGTTTATATTGTTGCTTTCACCTAATAATTATCTATCTTGTTATTATTTTGTTTATTCAAAGAGTACCTACTTGTAGTTTCTAATCCACTTTTCTTATCTAATTTTATAAATTTATTCATAACTTATTTTTGTGATGTAATTACCCTTAACTTTTCTCTTCTTCTAAATTTTTGAATAACATAATTCAAATTTTCTAGTTGACATATCCATATATATATATATATATATATATATATATATATATATATATAATAAAAAATAAAAATTTATAATATATAAAACACAAATAAAAATAAGTATATAAAAAGAATAAGTTGAAACAACAAAACCTGGTTCTAGTTGTGAAGAAAGTAAACTCGATCGTAAACTTGTATTATATGGAAGTCTCAAGTCTCTTTCTCTTTTTCAAGTCTCAAATTTTTCATAAACCATTAAAGTTTGTTTTGAGATTAATCATGAATAAAAGAACTTAAACAAATTATTGTTCTTCTCAGTTAGAACCCTAACTCTAATTTCCAAACAAAATCAAGCAAAAGAAACATATTTCTAATCGTAATGCAAATTCAATAAATAGAATAACAACAACATTAACACAAATAGAAAGGAAAACACACTAACCACAAATGAAAATAAAAGGACGAGTACACATCGACAGTATGAGATTCAAACAATGAAATCTGTAAGGCCCATTTATTTTCTACCCAATGTTTAGGGGCTGCCCCAATCTGTTGGGCCTAGGGCTGGCCCATAGGGTGTTCCAAAACCCCTAAACCAGCCTAACACTCTCATTGCTCCCACTTTTCAGAAATTAGCTTCTCTCCTTCCTCTTAGAAACTACAGCCGCAAGCTCTGCTAGGGTTTTGTCTCCACCCTCGCGAATCTGTTCAAGGGGCTGGGTTTCTTTTCTGCTTATGCCAAACCCCTCACAGTAGCTTTCCAAAAAGGTAAGGGAAGCTAGGGTTCTACTATTTTCAAGTTATTATGCCTGTCTGGTTTGTTGTATGCTTTGGGTGGTTGATGTATATTGTTTATTGCGTGATAACATGTTGCTTGCATTGTTATGATGGTTTGAATATGTTTTTGCACGAGCGAAGGTAGTGAGTTCCGCTGAACTCGCCTAGGCGAGCGGGTTGGTCGCTCAAAATGAAAGCTTTCACTTAAGCGAGGACCTCTCGCCTGAGGGAGAACAGCAGCAGCTCACCCCCTCTCTGTTTCGAGGGCTCACCTAAGCGATGGCCACTCGCCTGAGCGAGAGTAGTCTCTCTTGAGCGAGTTGGGCTAGCTTGAGCAAAACCTCGACGTGCTCTCTATTCACAGTCTCACCCAGACGAGAGCAGGTAGCTTGAGCGAGGGGTTCCTCTCGCCTAAGCGAGGGCTCTTTATCTTGAGCAAGATTGACAGAGTCGAGTGTATATGCGTAAGTTTCACATGATTGGGTGATGTGTGCTTTAAACAGTTCAAGTTATGATGCCATATCTACTTTGGGGCTAGAATTTGATGTGTTTGGCATGAGCTTGGTATGAGATATGTTTGTATGGTTGGTTATTTATATATATAAAATGACATGAGACTGGTATGCATGAGAACTCTATGATTTGGTTTATGAAACATAGACAAGGTGTGTATAGGATGTAATCCAATGACTCTCATAGTTGGAGTTCATGGTGGTGCATCATATAATGGACGTAATTCCATGAATTTCGTGGTGAGAGTTCATGGTGGTGCCTCATGTAAGGACGTAATTCCACGAAGGTTTTGTGGTGGTGCCTCACAACCAGGACGTAATTCCACGAAGGTTTCATGATGGTGCCTCACGACCAGGACGTAATCCCACGAAGGTTCCGTGGTGGTGCCTCATCATATGTATCTGGATAGTCGAGTCTTAAAGTCTTAATTGGTTTGCTATCACATGTTTGGATGACTGATATGTATTCTTGAATTTGAATTTCATGTTTAGTTGTGTGATAAAATAATCTTTTACTCTAGGTTACCCTTTTTGTTTGCTTGTATGTCTGTGTGTGGTCTTTCTCCTTTCGCGATGATCATCAATTTATTGATGTGAGCAGATGTGGAAACCTCTGGTAATTGTAGTGACAATGGGGATGTTGTAGCTTGATGATCATGGATGGATATCGGGCTCACTATTGAGCCTAAGTTTGAAGAAGCTGTATTTAGTTTTGTAATCTCCCTGTTTATGGGCGAATCTTTGAGTCACTATTGAAATGTTGTATTTGGTTCTAGGCAATGTAGTGCCTCTGTTTTCAGTGTGGGTATGATTGGATAACTGTAAACTTTCATACCCCAAACTCTGTACTCTTTGGATATTTTTTATATGTATGCGACGTTTTATTAAATTAGATTTATCTATTTAATTGGGACGTTACAAAATCTGTCAAAACTCTCAAAAGAAGAACTCTAGAATATAAGAAAGTAAGGATAGGTAATGAGTGAAATAAGTAAATGAGAAGTCATTGAGAAATAAAAGAAGAAAATAAAATCAAAATTGAAGTTACAAAGAGATAAAATACAACCAAAATTGAAGTCACATAGAAATAAAAAATCAAATCAAATCAAAATTGAAGTCAGATAGAAATAAAGTCATAAATAAAAGAAGAAAATAATTCAATATTGATTATAAGAGAATAAAGACAATTAATTATTCTTTTTATTTTAAATTATAATTTATTGAGAAAATTTTTTAACATAATAAATATCATTTTTAACACCAATAAATATTCGCAAATACTAATAATAATTTAATTAAATTTTATTATCAAACATAAACTTATAATTAATTTAATAAAGATATATTTTTAATACATGTTCCTGCGGAGAACAAATAAGAGACGTCAAACACAAATACTACCTTACCTCAATCCACAATCTCCTCAGTAGGCTCCTCTTCGGCTGATGCATGCTATCCTCAGACGTGTTGGCTCGTACCGGTCCGAACCCAAGAGGGGTTACCTGCGGAGAAGACTCCGACACTCAAGTTAGCAAGGAATTCCTCAGAAAGTCAAATCTCGTGATTAAGGGATTAATGAATGCGTACCTTTAATTTGTGGGGTCCATGCATATTTATAAATTATTAATTATGTTTGGCCACATCATAGGTTGAGCTTTTGATTGGGCCGCAGATGGGTTTGGGCCAAACCCAGGGCCCACAGTTTGATTATTGTGGGCCTAGGGGCCTGATTGGTAGTGTGTTTTAGGTCTATCAAATTCTCGTTCGATTTTCTTAAGTTAGCGGGTTAGGCCCCTTAATCTTGCTTGTTCGACATACATGGTGATCGTTTGCGTCCTTGAGGAGTTATGTAGGCAGATCTCATGGTTGTAGTCAGGTTAGGCCGCCTAGGTGTAGTAAATACCAATACAAATTGTCAAACACTAATAACAATTTAATTAAATTTTATTAGCAAACATAAACTTATAACTAATTTAATTAAGATATATTAGTACCAAATGTTTTTTAGGTATTTTGTTTTTCTTAAACATAATTTTATAATTAATTTAGTAGAGGTATATTAGTACTAAAAAAAATTTTGAGGCATTTTTTCTTAAACATAATTTTATAATTAATTTAATAAAGTAATATTAGTGCTAATAATTTTTTTGAAGGATTTTTTTTTCTGGGAGTGTTAAAGGCGAATGTTTTATCTGCTTTATCCTTGAGTTGGCCTTGTCTCATCCTTGGATGGATGAATAGATGAGAGGGAAAGACATAGCAGTAATACGCATTTACCTACGAAATCTTTCATAGATAATTCAAATACATTTCCTAGGAGTTGTTTTTGTAGATAATTTTTCTGATGTCACAATTTCGTAGATAAAGTTCATAGGTAAGTTATCTACGAACACATATTTCGTAGATAAAGTTAGCTACCAGTCTTCTACCTACGAAATTTTGTTCGTAGGTAATTCGTAGAAAACATCATATTAGCTACGAAAATTACCCATTACCTACGAATTACTGGTGTAGATAATAACCATATTTCTTGTAGTGAACACCCATCAATTTTTTTTTTTAATTTCAACTTAACAAGTATGCTTCTAAAATATACCAAAAGAAACACCTTTGAATATTACTCAAATAACCCCTTTGAAATTATCGACACCTGTCCCTTTGAAAGGTTTTTTGGTAAAACTATTCCTCTGTTCAACTTCCTTCCGTCTCCATTTTCCATTTTCCTACTTCTTGTCATTTCAAATGTCTCTCATTTGCAAAAAAACATTTTGCAAAATGTCTCTAAGGGTTTCATTTCTCTACATACATGAAGCTCTACGTGCATGAAGATTCGTTTCTCTGGATACCTGAAACCCTAGGTAGCATAAATTTTTTGTTCTTCTGAGATAGTTATTTCTTTTGCTTTGATCAAGGAAAATTTCCGAGTGTACTTCTATTTGTTTTTTTGAAAGATGTATCGATCCAATTATCTAACATACAAAAAAACAAACAAGGAAGCCAACAACTAGTTGGCAGTGGCAGTGGGTGGTAGGGGAAAGGAAAAATTAATAAGGTCGGTGAAACCTAGTCTACTATAAAGGATTTTTGGTTCTTACAACTTTTGTCTATTAAGCACATTTTGTAACTTATCTAAGCATGAGGTCAACCACTAAAGAATGTTGTCCTTAGTGTGCCACACTACTTGATTAAGCTACTTCACTATGCAATTATCTTATCTTTAATTAAATAATCACTCACGCCTTCCTTTTTTTGTAAGCACTATTTCTAAGATTGATCTTCACTTATTCCTAAGTTGACCCATTTCACATTTGTTTTTTTGTGTATTGGACCATGTCAGAATGGCAACTTTACAGGAAAGTTAGATGAATTTTCATTGCAATGCAAGCACGAAGCTTTATCTAGTGACATTGAATGCTGCCTTTCTAAGCACAATAACATTTTCCTATTCACTGAATACATCTTCCTTGTCGATGCAATGACTATATCATAATGCCTTCAAATGTTTCAAGTGTTAGTCCGAGTTTTGGTCTATGAATATCTGGTGTGGCCTGTTTAAAATGAATGTGACACGTTATAAAATGTGAACCAAAAGGCAAATTCTAAAATTCTTGTAACCTCTAAAGAACAATATCATGTTTTTTGATTTGAGATTGAATTAACTATTGCTTTTCTGATTTAAGATTGAATTAACTATTGCTTTCCTGATATGAGATTGAATTAACTATGGGTTTGCTTATTTAAGATTGGACCAACTACTAGTGCATGATTAATTATGAACTATTATTGTAATTTAATGTAGGAAAAAATAGATGAGTTATTGTTGAAACACCCAGAGATTGCACCATATATATCTCCAAATGATTCAATTGGTGTCATTTTTGGTAAGGAGCATCCAAGTTGAGTTCTAGAATTGTCACATGAAGCTTATGCTACTCTTGCTTTTAAGCATTCCCTTCCAAGGTTAAATGGTATAAATTTTGCTTCATGCAGTGCAACATCAATAATTATGGAGGACAAGTTTGTAAAAATGGAAAATGAGCTAGATCGCTTCTAGAGATGACATTCTTGAGCATTTTGCTACTGTGGTTGTTGGTTTGGTACACCCCTCACTTAATCAGGTAAAACTTAGTAGTTTACTTAAGAAATTAAATTAGTTTATTACAATAAATATTGAAATTAATGAACTTATAAGTAATTTTTTATTTAGTTTAGGTACCAGATGTTAGAAGTGGTGTTCCATCACCGATTGGCACAAGAAGATCAAGTGAGGGAAACAACACTAACTACGAACATAACTGTAACGTTCCAAAAACTGAATAACCTCAATTAATAAAACATCACATACATGAATAATCAGAGAGTACGGGGTGTAGGGTAGGAATGTATACAACACGTCAATAAAACCGGATTACAAGAAAAGGTCCCCACATGGCCCAACCAGAAATATACTGAACATAACACAATTAAGAATACTAGGTCTTGTTCATACAAGAAAACATAAATAATAGGATCCACCGGTAATGGGCCCCACAGTGGGCCCAACACCTGTCCAGAGCGTCAAGCTGCAACATCCCTATTACCATCACCAATGCCAGGAGTTCTCACATCTGCTCACATCAACAAGGTTGATGATCATCGCAAAGGTAGAGTCCACACATAACACACAAGCAAGCAAAAGGGTAAGCTAGCGAAGAAATCATCATATCATGCACTCGACATACCATTAGCATTCAAACATACATAGCAGACTCCCACATATGAAGTACTCATCCATATCAAACCTAAGACTTGACTATCCGGATATGTACTTGAGGCACCACCACGTGGTTGTGGAATTACGTCCTAGCATTGAGGCGTCACTGTGAGACATTCACGGAATTATACCCTTACAAGAGGAACCACCACGTGGCCTTCGTGGAATTATGCCCTGGCCCTGTGGCACCACCACGACCCCCCGTCGAATTACGTCCATTTGTCGAGGCACCACCAATGACTCCCCTTAAGAGGACCCATGGGATTACGTCCAACCGATGAGGCACCACCAACATCTCTCATTACAAGAGACATGGAATTATGCCCTACTCGTACTTTAAACATGTTCCACCCACCAATCCAGTATTTCTCATAACAACAATATCATGTAAAAAAAATCAATAGTTCACACAACCCATGCTTTTCAATTCATATCCAATCAACTAACATGCCATTTCCATTCCAAATCTAACATATTAATCAGGCCATCATCACACAACCCATCTCGTAAGGCATATAGGATCAAATAACAAACCACACATCAGCGAAACACTCAATAGCAACATCAAAACCTGCCCGCTGCCTCGCCCAAGCTAGCAGGGGTCGCTCAGGCGAGGGGAACCTTCTCGCTTAGGCGGATCCCATCTCGCCTAGGCGAGAGCGCGACAAGAGGCAAGGTGACTCTGCGAGGTCTCGCTCAGGCGAGTTCCTTCTCCCCTAGGCGAGAGCACTCCTCGCTAAAAAAAACACAAGTCGCCTAGGCGACAATTCGTGCAACAGAACCCTGGGCGAGCCTCTAATAGTCTCGCCTGGTCGAGACTAGCTCGCTTGGGCGAGAAAACCAGCACCCGCCACTGTTTTCTTATACAGCAGCCAAAAACCACGAATTAAAACATACTTTACTCAATCCACACCCGTGGTTCGGGTCACCCTCAAGAACACGTGATCTCCAGCCTCGAATTCCAAGGGCCTCCTCCTGCGGTCCGCATAAGCCTTTTGCCTGCTCTGTGAAGCTTCCATCCTGTTTCTCACCTGTCTCACCTTCTCGGTGGTCTGCTCCAACAACTCTGGTCCAACCAATACCGCCTCTCCATCCTGATACCAGCACAAAGGAGTTCTACACTTCCGGCCATAAAGAGCCTCATAAGGTGCCATCCCGATACTCGCATGGAAACTATTGTTGTAAGTGAACTCAATCAATGGCAACACCTCATCCCAAGCACCCAAATGATCTAGTACGCATGTCCGCAGTAAGTCCTCAAGTGACTGGATCGTCCTCTCAGACCGACCATCTGTCTGCGGATGATATGTTGAACTCATCGTGAGTTTGCTTCCCAAAGCGCCTTGCAAGGTTTGCCAAAACCGTGATGTGAATCGTGGATCTCTATCTGATACAATGCTCGAAGGCACCCCATGCAACCTCACAACCTCTCTGATGTACAGCTGAGCCAACTTAATCATAGACATCCTCAGGTTCATGGCTAAGAAATGTGCACTCTTGGTCAGTCGGTCCACTATGACCCAGATGGTGTCATGTCCTCTAAAAGTCTGTGGTAGGTGGGTTACGAAGTCCATCGAGATGCTGTCTCACTTCCACACCGGTACCTCCAAGGGCTGCATAATCCCTCCAGGCCTTTGATGCTCTACCTTTACCTTTTGACAGGTTAGACAGGCAGACACGTACTGTGCCACATCCTTCTTCATACCCTGCCACCAGAAGTTTTCCTTGAGGTCCTGGTACATCTTAGTCATGCCCAGTTGTAGACTAAGACGACTTTTGTGCCCTTCCTCTAGGATCAACTTCTTCACCTCAACATCATCGGGTACGCACACCCTGTCCTGAAATCAAAAGATGCCATCACTACCCAAGGTAAAGTCCTTTGCCTCTTCTGACCCTAGTTGCTCTCTAATTCTATTCAGTCTAGCATCCGATAACTATCTTTCCCTAACCGAGTTCAGGAAGTCACTAGATATGGTCAGGTTACTACATTTAATGAATCCTGATTCCAACTCCACCTGCAGTTTCATGTCTCTGAATTTCTCCAGCAGTTCCACCTCCTTGATGGTGAGGTGAGTGGTGTGCACTGCCTTCCTACTCAAAGCATCAGCTACCACGTTCACCTTCCCCGGATTGTACAAAAGCTCAATCATAATCCTTCAAGAACTTCATCCATCTTCTCTGTCTCATGTTCAACTCCTTCTGATCAAATAGATACTTCAGACTTTTGTTTTTACTGAATACCCGGAATTGAGCACCGTAGAGGTAGTGCCTCCAAATTTTCAAGGCAAAAACTATAGCTGCCAACTCCAGGTCATGAGTGGGATAATTTCTCTCATGCACCTTGAGTTGCCTCGATGCATATGCCACCGCCTTCTTCTCTTGTATTAGAACACAACCAAGTCCAAGGTGGGATGCGTCACAATAGACCTCAAAGGGTTTTCTAACATCCGGGATAACCAATATTGGGGTGCTCGTCAATCGTCGCTTCAGCTCTTGGAAACTTCCCTCACACTTATCCGTCCAAACGAAGGGTTGGTCTTTCCGAGTAAGTTGGGTCAGGGGTGCCACTATCTTGGAGAATCCCTCTATGAATCTCCTATAGTAGCCGGCTAAACCCACAAAGCTTCTGATTTCGGTTGCTGACTTGGGACTTTCCCACCTAACCACTGCATCAACCTTCGCTGGATCCACCGCAATGCCCTGTGCCAATATCACGTGGCCCAGGAACTGTACCTCGTTCATCCAAAACTCGCACTTGGACAGTTTAGCATACAATTGTTTCTCTCAAGGCACCAAGCATTAGTCTCAAATGCTCTGCGTGCTCCTCCCGAATCCTGGAGTAGATAAGAATGTCGTCTATGAAGACTATGACAAACTTATCCAAGAATGGCCTAAAAACTCTGTTCATGTAGTCCATGAACACCGCTGGAGCATTGGTCACACCGAAAGGCATAACCACATACTCGTAGTGTCCATACCGGGACCTGAAGGCCGTCTTCTGTACATCATCAACTTTCACTAGGATCTGATGATATCCCGACCGCAAGTCAATCTTTTAAAACACTGAGGATCATGCAACTGATCCATCAAGTCATCTATTCTCGGGAGGGGGTACTTGTTCTTGATGGTCATCTTGTTCAACTGCCTGTAGTCTACACACAACCGCGAACTCCCATCCTTCTTCTTCACCAGTAGCACCGGCGCTCCCCAAGGTGAGGTACTGGGTCAGATAAACTATTTCCCCAATAAATCCTCTATCTATTTCTTGAGTTCAACCAGCTTCACCGGAGCCATACGATAGGGGGCCATCGATACCGAACCTGTCCCCAACACTAGATTGATAGAAAACTCCACATCTCTGTGGGGAGGCAACCCTGGTACTTCCTCCGGGAATACATCCTCAAATTCCTGCACCACCGGTATAGCAGACTCCATCTTTCCCCCTTCCACCTCTAGATGTGTGAAAATCACAAAGCACTGCGCACCACCATGCAGTTCCTTCAAAACCCCTTGGGATGATAACAACTCAGGCTCCTCCGAGTCTGGGAATAACAGTCTCTTTTCTCGGCAGTCTATGAGAATGCGATTGGTAGAGAGCCAATCCATCCCTAGGATTACCTCCAACTACTGTAGAGGTAGGCAAATTAGATTCACTTTGTACCTGCGTCCCTCTATCTCCACTGGACACCTTACACACAAGGATGACGTCCTGACCAAACCCGACACTGGAGTAGACACCGCAAGCTCACACTACAGCTCGCACACCGGCAGACCCAACCGTTTCACACATGCATTTGACACAAAAGAGTGTGTTGCTCCAGAATCATATAACACACAACAAGCTTTCCCAGCTATCAAACAATGGCTTATAACAAGGTTACCTGAGCCCGCAGCCTCCGCTCCGGTTATAGCGTACACTCTGCCGGTCGCCTGAGGCATGTTGCCTCTGTGCCTCTGCTGGTTCTGTGTAGGGGCTTGTACTGGCGGTCACGTCACTACTCTAGCAAGGATGGGACAGTCCCTCCCAAAGTGGCCCTCCTTGCCACAATTGTTGCACTTCTTGAAGCCTGTAAGCTGGGGGCAAACATTCCTCTTGTGCGGTCCCCCATACTAGTAGCACTGAATCCTGTTCTACTGAGAAGAAGACTCCCTAGACCCCTAAGACTGGAAATGGGGCCTAGTGTAAGGCTTCCTCCTCTCCTCGTGCCTGTGTCTGGACCCAGATGGTCCTCCCAATCTCTGCTGGGATGAGTGCTGAGTCTCCACCTCTACCTTCATCTTCTCCATGACCCTTGCCTTCTCCACCAAGGCGGCAAAATCCTTGATGGATAGCGGGGCCACCATCAAACGGAGGTCTACGAAGGCCATTCTCAAACTTCCGGCATTGTCACTCTTCGTCCAGTGGCATGGTGTAGAAACGGCTGAGGTGCTTGAACTTTTCTGCATACTCAACCACAGACTTGCTTCCCTGGGTTAACTGCAAGAATTCTACCTCTTTTTGCGTATTTGACGATGTCAAGGAAGTACTCGGAAAGGAACTTCCTCCTGAAGACATCCCAAGTAACTGGCTCTTGTCTCTCCTCCATCATGGACTTCATACTGACCCACCAGTGCTCAGCCTCACCTGTGAGCATATACACCGCGAATGCCAATCTACTCTCCTCTAGGCACATCTTGGCATCAAATATCCTCTCCAAGTCCTTCAGCCATTAGTCTGCTGCGTCCGGATTGGTCTTGCCTCCAAACTTCACCGGGTGGTGTTTCAGAAAGTCCTCCAGACTCCACTCCTGGACTGTAGGTCGTGGCTCTGGGCCAAAAGTAGGGGCAGCCACCCTGTTCTCCTCTAGTTGGCGAAGAGCCTCCATATGTTGCCTGTGAGCGTCCTCAGCAGCCGTCCTAGCAGCCTCCATCTACTGCATCACCAGCTGCTGTTGTTCGAGCGCTGCCGCCTGTCGTTGCATTGATGCTTCATGCTGTTGCATCATTGCCGTACTTTACTGCGCCATAGCAGCCACCATTACTTCAATCGCTCTGGCGATCTCTGGTGCATCACCTTGAGAAGATTACGGAGTCCTACGGGATGGTGCCATGGTTCACTGGCACATAGAAAAGTCACTTGGTTAGGCTTGATAAGACAGAGATCAGCTAAGAACATTCAGAAAACAGAGAGGAAACTAAGTGGATACCCAAGTCCACAAACCTAAGGAACGACCGCTCTGATACCATAAATGTAACGTTCCAAAAACTGAATAACCTCAATTAATAAAACATCACATACATGAATAATCAAAGAGTATGGGGTGTAGGGTAAAAATGTATACAACACGTCAATAAAATCAGATTACAAGAAAAGGTCCCCACATGGCCCAACCAGAAATATACTGAACATAACACAATTAAGAATACTAGGTCTTGTTCGTACAAGAAAACATAAATAATAGGATCCGCCGGTAATGGGCCCCATAGTGGGTCCAACACCTTTCTAGAGCGTTAAGCTGCAGCATCCCTATTACCATCACCACTGCCAGGAGTTCTCACATCTGCTCACATCAACAAGGTTGATGATCATCGCAAAGGTAGAGCCCCAACATAACACACAAGCAAGCAAAAGGGTAAGCTAGCGAAGAAATCATCATATCATGCACTCAACATACCATTAACATTCAAACATACATATCAAAGTCCCACATATGAAGTACTCATCCATATCAAACCTAAGACTTGACTATCCGGATATGTACCTGAGGCACCACCACGTGGTTGTGGAATTACGTCCTAGCATTGAGGCGTCACCGTGAGGCCTTCACAAAATTATACCCTTACAAGAGGCACCACCACGTGGCCTTCGTGGAATTACGCCCTGACCTTGTGGCACCACCACGATCCCCCGTCGAATTACGTCCATTTGTCGAGGCACCACCAATGACTCCCCTTAAGAGGACCCATGGGATTACGTCCAACCGATGAGGCGCCATCAACATCTCTCATTACAAGAGACATGGAATTATGCCCTACTCGTACTTTAAACATGTTCCACCCACCAATCCAGTATTTCTCATAACAATAATATCATGTAAAAAAAATCAACAATTCATACAACCCATGCTTTTCAATTGATATCCAATCAACTAACATGCCATTTCCATTCCAAATGTAACATATTAATCAGGCCATCATCGCACAACCCATCTTGTAAGGCATATGGGATCAAATAACAAACCACACATCAGCGAAACACTCAATAACAACATCAAAACCTGCCCGCTGCCTCGCCCAAGCTAGCAGGGGTCGCTCAGGCGAGGGGGACCTTCTCGCTTAGGCGGATCCCATCTCGCCTAGGCGAGAGCGCGACAAGAGGCAAGGTGACTCTGCGAGGTCTCGCTCAGGCGAGTTCCTTCTCCCCTAGGCGAGAGCACTCCTCGCTAAAAAAAA
>Ga0214545_1004062_pt1 | contig 27594 bp, 10 predicted proteins | sample CNSS4metaG_FD_160064 | JGI IMG/M metagenome (GOLD analysis project Ga0214545, IMG submission 160064) | Root nodule microbial communities from cowpea collected in UCLA plant growth center, Los Angeles, California, USA - CNSS4 | ecosystem: Host-associated > Plants > Roots > Nodule | place: USA... | reverse complement strand
CTAATCACATTTATAAATTAAAGAAAGCATTGTATGGATTAAAACAAGCACCTAGATCTTGGTATGAAAGATTAAGTACATTTTTGTTAGAAAATGATTTTGAAAGAGGTAAAATTGATTTAACTCTGTTTATTAAAAGAGTAAATGAGCATATTTTGTTAGTTCAGATTTATGTAGATGACATAATATTTGGGTCTACTGATAATTCACTATGTAAAGGCTTTGCAAGCATAATGCAAGGAGAATTTGAAATGTCAATGATGGGAGAATTGACATTCTTTTTGGGTCTTCAAATTAAGCAAATGGAAAATGGAACTTTCATTTCTCAATCTAAGTACTGTAAAGAAGTACTTAAGAAATTTGGAATGGATACTGCTAAGGAAGCAAGTACTCCTATGGGAACCTCCTGCTACTTAGACAAAGATGAATCAGGAATAGAGGTAAATCAAACTATGTTTAGAGGCATGATAGGTTCTTTGTTGTATCTTACTGCAAGTAGGCCTGATATTATGCATTCTGTATGTGTGTGTGCTCGATTTCAAGCCAATCCAAAAGAATCACATCTTACTGCAGTAAAAAGAATTTTAAAATACTTTAAAGGAACTGCATGTTTTGGACTTTGGTATCCTTCAGGAGCATCTCCTAATTTGATAGGCTATTCAGATGCTGATTATGGTGGCGGTAAAATAGATAGAAAAAGTACCAGTGGTACCTATCACCTCCTAGGTAGTTCATTAGTCTCTTGGCACTCGAAGAAACAAGCTTGTGTGGCTTTGTCAACTACAGAGGCTGAATACATAGCAGCTGGAAACTGTTGTGCTCAAATTCTTTGGATGAAACAACAACTAGAAGACTATAATATCTTTCTAAATCACATACCTCTGAAATGTGATAATACCAGTGCTATTAATTTAACCAAAAATCCCATAATGCACTCTAGGACAAAGCACATTGAAATAAGGCATCATTTCCTAAGAGATCACATTAATAAAGGGAATTGTGAGATAGAATACGTAGATACAAAGCATCAATTAGCTGATATCTTTACCAAACCTTTAGCTAAAGATAGATTTTATGAACTAAGAAGAGACTTAGGCATATTATAGATCTCTTAAATTGCCAAAAACTCAAATTCCTTAAAAATCCGAAAAATAGCGTCAATAATTGATTATAAGTGTCAATAATCGATTATCAGACACTCTTAAAAAATCCCAAAACATTCTGGAATAATCGATTATTTGGATACATAATCGATTATCCTTAAAATTCTCAGCCTTAAAATTCAAAAATGTTTTGTAATAATCGATTATTTGGGGCAATAATCGATTATCCTTAATTCTGAGCCAAAAATCAAAAACTCACTAGAATAATCGATTATCACTTAGGATAATCAATTATCAACTCGTCAGACTTCATATTTTGCCCAGTTCATGAGCCAATAATCGATTATCACCTTATGATAATCGATTATTACACGTCGTTGGACCAAATAAATTCAAAAACTAGCCATTGCAACGGCTAGATTTGCATCAAATCGCGTGTATATGGCCGTTGGAGACTCTTCTCTATAAATATTAGCCATTTTTGTCACCAGAACACTCTTTTCTCTCCATCAATACTCAAAGACCTCTAATTTTCTCTTTTTATTGCTATTCTTTACCATTGTCTCATTGAGGGGGAGCTTCTCTATTAAACCTTTTTTCATATGATCAAAACAGGGGGAGAAAAAGTTTAAACGTTTAAACCAAACAGTGCTACTAAAAAATCTACTTGTAAGATATTTTGATTGTAGATACTTTAAACATATTGTTTTGATCATCATCAAAAAGGGGGAGATTGTTGGCAAAAGCAATACAAGTCTAAATGTTGAAGCAAGATTTTGATGATGATAAAAGAAGCCTGAAAGCCATCTGGAAGTCAATATGAAGACCATGTGTTGTTGTGTTTAAAGTTATCTTATAAAATGTAATTAGATTAGTTGGAATCAGTATTGTACAAGAAAATTCTGGCATTTCTCGAAAAATCAAAGTGATAATCGATTATCACTTAGAATAATCGATTATCCTGAGCTGAACCATTTTTTTCAAAGAAAGCACTAGAATAATCGATTATCACCTCTGAATAATCGATTATCTGCTCAAAAATTTGTTTTTCATAAACCACACTAGAATAATCGATTATCGTGATAATCGATTATCCTGGTCAGTTGGGCACGACTGTTCAGCTTTTTGACCTAATTTTATGAACCTCTATTTAAGGAACCTCAGAGTTACTTCTCAGATACCTTTTTTAGAAGCTAGAGTGCTAGTGTTGTGATTGCAAGAGAGTTCTCTGAGTGTTCTCAATAGAAGCTTTGAAAAACCTAGTGTGGGCAGAGCGATAACTTTTCCTGAGAGGTGTTCTAGGAGATTGAGTGCTGTTGTTGTTGCTAGGAAAGCTAAGGTCAAGGTTCTCTTTGTGAGTCAAAGAAAGGTGTTCATCTCTTGTGTGATTCAAGAGAGGTGTTTTCTTTCCTTACACTCTTAAATATCTGATTGTAATTCTGTTACTTGTTAGTGATTTAGTTAATCTCGTTTTTGAGAGATTAAGAACTGAACGTAGGGTCTTTTGATCCGAACCAGTATAAATACTTGTGTTCAATCTTCTTCTTTATCTCCTTATTTCATCTATTATTGTGTTTAAAGAAATTAATTATTGATTTAATTGATAAATTTTGGAAAAATTTCAAAGTATTAATTTCGTTACTTAAAATCCAATTCACCCCCCTCTTGGTTTTGTCCGCACGCTCAAACATTCCGCTGTGCGATACCAACAAAAAACAATACTTGAATTGCACAAAAACTCGGAATTAACTATGCAATCACAATAAAATCATCCCAAAAAAGTTTAGCCTTCCAAGAAAAAAGTTACAAAAATAGAAAAGTATATAATGTGTTGTGATGAGATCAAGTGGCGAGTGATGAGATGATCCTCATATAGCACTAATGAATGTATATTTATAGGTTTCTCTAATTGACCTTTTTTTCTTTTTTTTCTTTTTTTGCAAAAGCACAATCTCAAGCTTTGATTCATTTAGTCCAAAATAACTAATTTTGTTGTAGCGATTTCACGCACAATGGTAACAAACTCTACTACAAAAGGTACAGTGCATAGGCAACCTAGTGGGCCTTCAAAGCATCATACTATCCAATGATTCATATATCAGAAAATTCAAACATAAGACGATCTAGTCCTCTAGACTTTTCATGAATCAACTATTATTTTCAATCTTGAAAATATTTCATTTCTTCACTATGCTTAAAATCCCAACTTCTTTAAGTCACTAGAATAATCACCAAATCAATATGCTAGCACCGTCATTAGGTTCATCAAACCATCTATCACTATATTGGTTATAGAGGACGTATGAGCTTGGTTATACTTGAGCTTCACAAAACACAAGTTAGAACGTTTAGAGAGCACCTACACATTAAATCATATCATCAAAACCCAACTCATGGTTATCCATTAGATCGTCTAGTGAAGGTCAACAAACTAGATAATCTAATTCGACTTGTCTATCTAAACATTTTAAAAACATAGGTTAAGTTGTAAATGGTATGAAAATAATTATAAAGAGCATATTGATTCTTTCAATTCATTCATTGTTCAATTCTTACTTAATTATCATATGATTATCATTCATTAAATTTTAAGATAGATCTTAATTAAACAAAACAAGCATTAATTAATTTATTAAGTTCCTCACTCGTTCCAAGTGTATACATCAAAGGTTTCATCCTTTTACCTCTTGAATTAAGAAAACCTCTTTCTTTTAGCTTTGGAAATAAAAAAAAACACAAAAGTTGTTTGAATGAAGCAAACTAACAAGAACTTTAATTCAAGAACAAATTTGAATTATCAAAAAGCATTCCAAAACAATTATAAGAGAAGAAATCATAATTCAAAATAAATAAATAGATTAGACTCTATTTTACAAAAATATAAGAACACTTGAATTGCATAAAACCTCATAATTGAGTATGAAATCGCAAGAAAATCAAACGAAAAAAGGTTTAAACTTTCACGTGGAAGACAAAGAATTATATAAATAGAAAAGTATAGAATGTGTTGTTACGAGATCGAGTGGTTAGAGATGAGATGATCCTCATCAAGAATTGTGGCAGGGACGGGTATTATGGCGGGATATGTACATCCCCATACCCAATTGAAAAAGTCGAGAATTCCCCATACTCATACCCATACCCATACACAGTCAATGCGGGGATTGGGGACGGGTTTGGACAATAAACATGGGGTCGAGTTTATTTGTCATCTCTATAAAAGAGGCTAATTTAAAACTCTGATACTCATCTTCACGTGGATAAAATTTTAGGAGTTTTGAGTAAATTAGTGGTAACCGTGATTCCGTGTTATATATTTTCAATATACACACACATTTTAAATAATTTATATGTTACCTTATTAATTATGTTTTAATTCAAACATGAAAAATTTATTTTAAAAATAAAAGTTAAGTGTTACATTATACATATACATAGATAACAATGGTATTGCATTAGTTAAAAAAGTGAGGTTGTGATATTATTTATCACTATCATAATATTAATTTTTAAGAACAAATGTAAACAAATAATTAAAATGTAAAATAACGCTAGAAGGAGGGCTTGAACCTCCGACCTTGTGGTTAACAGCCACACGCTCTAACCAACTGAGCTATTCCAGCTATTCAAAGGATATAAATCATATTTAAAACAATCTTAACACTAATTTTCTTGAATTATAATTGATCTTAAATTAATTGTTGTGATTTGTCCATTGGGATTAATTAAGCTTTAACTAGAATCATTTATTAAAATCAATTTTTAAACTTTGGTAGATGTTTGATATGTGTATACCATTCAATTGTCTAATGTGTGGATCAATCTGCTCTTTATGATTATGTTCATCTAAATATATCTTACTTGATTAAAAACAACGCTAGAAGGAGGGCTTGAACCTCCGACCTTGTGGTTAACAGCCACACGCTCTAACCAACTGAGCTATTCCAGCTATATATGAGATTTAAATCATCTTTAAAATAATCCCAATACACGTACCTACTTATGAATGGACTTGAACTATATAATTCATGCATTTTCAATTACATTCAAAACATGTCATCTTAATTTTCTTGAATTATAATTGATTTTAAATTAATTGTTGCGATTTGTCCAATTAGGATTAATTGAGCTTTAACTAAAATCATTGATTAAAATCAATTTTTATGCTTTGGTAGAAGTTTGACCTTCTACACTAACCTTTTCCTCTAGTGTGTTAACCTCTTAACCAATTATTTTGGGGCTAGATGGTTTTCATCATGTTCTTGATAGGTGACCCTAACTAAAATGTCTAGATAGACAAGTTAAATTAGACAGTCTAGTCTATTGAACTTCACTGGATGATCTAATGGATTATCCATGAGTTGAGTCTCATACAAAAGGAAATAAAAATATGTTCAAATTAATAGGAAGATTTTAAAAATCTTTTTTTCCTAATTATTATAGTGATATTGATAGAGAAAATTCTTTTATCCTAATAATTTGTTGCTTAAAACACCTATCAAGTTGATAAATGATTATCATTCAATCCTAACTTATCTATAGTATTTAATGAAAATGTCTAGTATCTGAAATCGTGTAGGGACATGAGTTGTAACCATTAGGCCCTTGGTAAGATTATCTTTGATAAAGTGTCTGTCAATTTCAACATGTTTTGTCATATCATGTTGGACTGGATTATGGGTAATGTACTTCCCCTCCATGTGATTTGAAAATAATATTAAATAAATATAAATATTCTCATAATATCCTTGAATATGTACATATTATTCTTATAATAAATATCACACTTGTCAATTTCAACATGTTTTGTCATATCATGTTGGACTGGATTATGGGTAATGTACTTCCCCTCCATGTGATTTGAAAATAATATTAAATAAATATAAATATTCTCATAATATCCTTGAATATGTACATATTATTCTTATAATAAATATCACACTGTAATAAGTATAAATACGAGAATAATATGTCATGAATCTCATTAAACCCGATAATTGACGCACATGTGGAAATAATAAATCAATTAACAAATATTTGACCAATTAACTTTATTTGACACTCAAGTGCCACCTTTACATTTTTTGTCCACCTCTGCCAATAAATATAACTCATTCCCACAAGGAGTACTTACTAAATTTTCTCATACCATATTCATATATTTTATGCTCTTACTTACTTGAGCATTGGAGAATCTTTTGCATGTGTCTCTCCTTATTTGATCCATGATCAAGCTTTCCACATCATCTCGAAGGACCCATTTTTTTCAGTAAGAACATTTAACTCCCACCATGGGGCTCGGTGAAACACTTCCCTCGCACCTCTAAGGTATCCTATAAAAAACCAAGTATCATGGTTGAGATTATTATACTATGTCTTTTACACATTTGATAATATCTTATGTGCTTTTTTGTTACTTGTATTATGCGAAATACAACACAAGAATTAAAGTTAGGAAGATAATCGTCAAAAGGTACAAAATGAGTTATAGCCCTTATATGTAGGAAAATGAAATATTATATAATATGAGTTTTATTTTGGACTCTTTAACCCTATTAGGAGAGAAAACAAAAAATTGTACTAAAGAGTTGTTGAGTTTGAGGTATGGGCTAGATCAAATCTGTCATGTTGGTAATAATTAAATTGTTTATTATTATTTATTTGATTGAAATATTTATTAAATTCATATGATAATGCCTTTGATTAAAATTAAAGACTTGTTATTATAATAAAGATTATAATAATGAGAAATAAGTCGTATATAATTTTAATTTAAATTATTCTTGATCATAGAATTATTCAGGATAGGACATCATTAATCTGAATAAATCAATATATGTAGTGGTCTTTATAAGATAAAGTTTAAAACATCTCATTTTTAAAAATTACACATATAAATGGTACTTATAGATATATGACCATTGAACTTACTTAAAGAAGAATTTTCTAATGGTTAAGATTAGGGGTGGCAATGTGGGCTTGGCCCGACGGGCCAACCCATAGACCCACCAAAAAAGTGGGGAGGACCGAGATATTGAGCCTGTTGGTTTGCAAAATTTCGGCCTGCTAACCCGCGACCCGCGCCAATGTATTGAACATCGAAAGCTTTATCTTGAGAATTAAAAAAAAATCGGGCCAATCCACAGGCGAAAAAGAATGCAGACTGGCCCAGCCCGCATTGCCACCCCTAGTTAAGATAACCTTTGAATTGCCAATGAGAAATTTCTTTGAAGAAATATATTTTTTCCTTAGACTTGAGATTATCATTGAAATAAACAAGAAATTTATTATACTTTGATATTGAACATTTACTGCTTTGTGATGTTAGTTAAATGATTATTGAGTCACTACAACAAAAATGACTTTAGACAACACTAAACGAGATCATGGGTATAAAAATGTGGTCTAAACATATTAAAGGCAACATTTTTTTAGAAGTGGCTTAAAAATATCTTAAGCAACATTTATATAAATGTTACTTATAAAAAGTGTGGGTTAATCCATAAAAATGTGGTCTAAAATACACTAAAAATTAAAGTTTTAGATTGAATATTCCATCCCTCCTTTTTTGACTGAAAGTGCAAAACTTAGTTCAAAAAACGCAAAAAATTTGAATTTCTTCCCGTCCTTTGATTTTAGACTAAAAATACCAAGAGCTCATAATGTTGAAAATGTGAAGTTTTTGAAAAACATGTACATCAAAACCATTGCCTTTTAAGGTGATTTTAAGCAACGATTTTAAAATTGTTGTCGTACTAAAAACCATTGCATATTACCTATAGTTACGCTCACCCTAGACTACGCTTAAAAAATTGTTTTCTAAACTTTAGCCCACGGTTTTTGTGGTTTAACTCACATTTTTCTGTTGTTACCTAAAGCAATTTTTGCTGTAGTGAGTATGATTAAATTCTTATGGGATTAATGATTAATCAAGAAAGAATCCATCAACTCTCGGTAATGAGTTAGAGCTCTATATAAATAAAGACCTTGGTCAGGGTATTATGAATGAAAGAAATAAGGAGTTTCTTAAGTCATTCATCATGTGTTAACTTATTAGAATTTTACAGTTATGCCACATTCTATAGTTAACATACAACTATTAAAGATGAAAGAAAATATTATATTAATCTTCTAGTGGTTCTAAAGTAAAAGATACTTCATACTATCCTGTCGTTAAAGAGTGCTGCTAGACGCCAACCTTGATTAATAAAATAATGAGTTAAATTTATTAGTAGTTTAGTAATGAACCTACAAAGTCACACTTTAACGAGTGTTTTAAACTTTGTTGGACGAAAAAATATTATTGATTAAAGTAAAGAGTTTAATTTTAATTAATTAATTTTTTTATTCAAATTTTACTACATTCACTACAAGAAAACTTCTAAATAGTGACCAATTTTAGTGACTAATAATAATTAGTAACTATAGTAACAAATTTAGATACTAATTTACAAAACTAAAAATTATTGGCTACTAAAATAGTCACTATTATGAATAAAAAATTATAATTAGTGACTAAATTGGTCTTTAAAATTGGCTACCGTGGTTTTGGTTACCAAAGAAAATTTGTCCGTAAAAATTAGCTACCTAGGTTTTGGCTACCAAAATGACTTAATTTCTAAATTAGTCTCTAATTAGTTAGTGACTCTAATTAATTAGTGACCAGTTATAATTTTTTATTTATAATAGTGACTATTGTAGTAACCAATAATTTTTATTTTATAAATTGGTATTTAAATTAGTCACTGTAGTGAGTAGCTATTTTTGGTTTCTAAAATTTGTTCCTAATTGAGGACTTTCTTATAGTGATTTTTTTCTAAGACCAAAAGTATAATTAATATAAAATCTATAAATCTATAAATTGATTGGGTAAGACTTGGTCAATTATATTAGTAAGCAAATAAATATTTTTTATTAATAATGATTAATAAAAATATTTGATTTTTCACTAAAAACAATAGAGCTAGAAAGAGGTTTTAAAATAAAAAGAAAGAAAAATTATGTGGGTGGTTTTCTATTTTCGTGAGGTGAGATGAGATTAATATATATATATATATATATATATATATATATATATATATATATATATATATAAAAGTTAGAGGTGTATCGATACAATTTTGACAATTTCTAATCAATAGACAATTTCTTGTTTTTTCTAGTAGAGTGAACTTTGTTATATGAAATATCATATTCTACAATTTTTTTAATTTTAGTTTGTCTATAAACAATGAACTATATCTAGTTATAAATCAACTCATTAAGTTTTACTAGACAAACTAATGTTATGAGAATATAAATGACTATTATTTTAACCTTAGTATTTTTTTACTAAAACTATATATTATTTGTACTAAGAAAAAGTTCAACCTCGATAATTTTGATTTAATGCTAAAAAATAAAGCATAAAACAATACTTCATTTGAATAATGGAAGCTTTGTCAAAGATAATATATCATGAAAGAAGTAAGTGTTTCATCTGTCAAATGATAACATTGTGCAATATTAATTGTTTCTATGTTTGATAAACAATTATGTTCTCAGACGATTGCACATAGTCATAAGTCGATATCATACTTCACGAATATCTATACATTTATTGTATGATGCAGGAAATGTTTATTCCTTACTTCCCAAGAGGATATGCTTTGAAGCTTCCATCAAATCAATGACCTCTTTGGAAATCATGCTAAAGTCATTAACATAGAAAAGACATTTTATGTTCGACACTTTTGGCTTTTTACATCAGGTCTAAGTCAAGTGTAGATTCGAGAGATGTAAATTTATGTCTGTTCAAAAAACATATGTAAATTTATGTTTGGTGCCAATGAGTTAGATGTAAATTAACGAAATAATGTTCTAATAATGTTCATGCTTTTTAGATTTCTTTTTCTGATGTTCTTTAGATTAACCTAAGTAACACGTTAGAGGCATAAGTGCAAGAGAATGAATGTATCATAACAAAAGGGCTTACCAACTACGAATCGAAAACATAATGAAAGAAACCAAAATTTATGTCTGATGGGAAAGGGTCAAACACAAATTTTGACTGATTAATTATAAAAATGCCACCGCATATTTTTCATGTATGATGTCCTTTGATCAGAAGTAAATCATCGACGTGATAATCCAATTTTATGTTAGTGAGTTTTTTTGTTTCACCAAATTGCTTTGTCAACTCTATGGGGATGTTGTGTGACTAGGAGAAGTACATTTAATGCATGCATGAAGTGCACTTAATGTATTTATGTGTTAAAGAAAACAAGGATAGTGTTTCGATCAAAGAGGGTATAAAATGACCTTAGACCGAAGACAATAAGAAGGAAATATTTTAATCATAGCTAATGACTCACTTAGGTTAAAATAATTCCCTCCCTTGACCGTGGGAGTAACACTCTTATTTATAAGCAAGTCGGGTACACTTTTCGTAGATATACACAATCAAATATTCTTAAATAATCTAATAAAAAGATAATATCTCCTAATTTAGTTTATATTTATCAAATGTAGATGAGATTTTCCTCCAAGATTTTCCTCCAAGATTTTCCTTTATATTCTCGAATATTCTCCTCTCAATTTCAACTTCTTATAGTGAGGTCGGTCTTAGGGTGACATCCTCACAAATCTTGAATCATCAACCAGCTACCTTCAATGGCGTCGGTCCTAGGGTGACATCCTTGCAAATCTTGAATCATCAATCAGCTACCTTCAATGGCGTCGATCTTAGGGAGACATACTTCTGGATTCTTGCAATGACCTCGTCTCTGTGGAGACATCCTTCTAGATTCTTCACAGATTCTCTTCCATGCTTCCCTCTGATATTCCCAAATTTCATGCTGCCAGCCTTATGCTTGTAACTCCGTAGATTTATTATGAGAATTTATCTAGGTGGTCGGTCTTAAAACGACCTCCCCTATAGACCCTCAAGGAATCCATCAATGATGTCGGCCCCAAAACCACACCTTTTATACCTCCCCTGTCAGTATTATACCGACGGCCTACTTCTAGGAGGGAACAAATAGGATATGAGAAAAAGAATAAAATAAAATCTCATATATTTTCTAATATACTATTTATAGGTACTTCGTCAAGTGGTTTCATGAGCAAAGAGTCACAAAGAAAAACTAACCATAAAGGATCCAAACAAACATGGGTACCTAAATAAAAAATAATTCCTTTTGCTGATATGTTCAACCTGACAAAGAAAACCCCTACCATGGTACATGAATAATGGCTACTTACAACATATGACTAAAAAAATGTTTATATTCTAAGACCTCCAAATAAAGAGAGGAGGCAAGGTCATTTATTTGGAGGAGACTAATAGGGGAGGATCATTGGAATTGGTTGAGTAAATATGAAACCTTTTATATCTATCAATAACTTTCTTTTAGTTGAAGGTTTTAAACATAACTTATTAAGCATAAGTCAATTATGTAACAATGGTAGTAGAGTTTTGTTTAACAAAGACCAATGTATAATAAATAAAAAATATGAGATCAAATTATTTTCTACCAATAGACAATGAAACCTATGTAAAATTGAATATGGTCCAATCCATTCCATGAGGAGTCATTGGTCATTATGATCTAACAATGGATTCTTTTCTTAATATAAATCCTACATTGGGAGAGGATGTTGAGACTACCATAGCATGAAGGCGTATGAAGAATGAAATGCACATGGAATACTTATCTTTCATCTTATAATGGTATGCTAAATCTCAAAGGTTAGTTGATAAGCAAAAAGAAGAGTCTTGAAGAGCTGAAGAAGAGACTTAGAAAGCTAACAATGAAGTTAAAAACAAAGAATAAGAAGATGCTCTGAGGAATGAGGATGAAACCTTAGTGTTTCAACATGTTGGGGCAATATTAGATGTAACAAAGCTTGTCCAAGCTCAAGAAGATCAACATCAACAACTAGATGCTCTTGTCAGACCATCTACCATGCTGAACATTGTTCAAAAAATGATACAAGATGCTTTACATGAAGAAAGACATGCAACTATCAAACAGCTCAGGGCTATGGAAAGTCAAGCTCAAAAGATTGAGCAAGTTGCCTCCAACTTTGTTTCCCAGATTCAAAGCTCATTTGCTTAACTTCTAAGGCAATTAACCCCTTCATTATCCTTTTTTTCCTATAATGGTTAACCACCTTAACCTTCACCTCAATCTCCACCTTACTTCCAACAATGATGACCTTTTCTAGGATCCTTCTTTGTTGTTAACAAAAATGGGAGAAAAGAAAAAGTTTTCTTTTTTTTAAGTTTTGCATTAAGTTTTATCTGTTTACTTTTATTTTGTGTTATTTATTGCTTTTTGACAATATATTTACTTGTTTTTGCTTCACAAAAACACTTGTGCATTCAATACATATTTTGTTGTGCTTAATCATATTGTTACTTTATATTCATTATTTTTTATATGTGTTACGCACTTATAATTTTTGTCATCATCAAAACTATTGGATAGTCTATTGGAGTTAGATCATCTAATGGGGTTTTAAAGATTGGACAATCTAAGGTCTCGATAAGAGTTATTGTGAGGGTGTTCCTTCTTGTAGTTTTTTACTTAATTGCAAGTATTGTTCACGTACTTGTTGGGGGTGATGTTGCAAGATTGAAACATCATTTTGTTATAACAAATGAAGATGTCATTGCATGTACCTCTGTTTTGGATGATATTAAATACCAGTTTTTTAAGTTGTCACGAGATAGAAAAAGAATCAAATTGTTGAAGAAATGGATATCCAAAATAGTAATAAAAAAGGAGCCATGAATTAATTCACCAAGAAGGGAAAATAAAACTTATAAATCAAAAAAGCATGAATATAACGTTTAAAGATAGAGAGTTGGTGATTCTAGACATTTGCAAATCACTCGCAATGTTTTACTATTTAGTTCAGTAAGAAGCTCTTTGTTTGTCCAAATGATAAAATATGTTGTTCAATATGGATAATATTTAAGGCCACCTAATTTTCATGAAGTTAGAGTATTATATTTGAAAAAGACAATTGACAATATCAAAGCTAGTTTGGAGAAATATAAGGTTGAATTCAATGGGAGAAATGTGGTTGTACTTTGATGTGTGATGGTTGGACAATTGGAAAAGGGAAGTCTCTTACCAACTTTTTGGTAGATATTTCGAGTGAAACAATTTACTTAAAATATATTGATACTAGTAATGTGATCAAAGATGTTAAACAATATTTTGAACTATTAGATTCTATAGTAGAAGAAACTAGGGAGGATAATGTTGCAAATTAATATTACCTTAATCCTTAGTAACTAACTAAAATAGTGTACTTTTTGATATTACAAATTAATAATGATCTTCACTACTTATTTTTATCTTTTCTTTTGTTAGATTTTATTATAACAAAAATGCTCTTAGAGAGCCAAATGTGACCAAGCTACCTCAGACTCGGCAAGAATTGTCCTTGGTCGAATTCATGTCGGCCTACTAAGCCGACATGTATCCAGCCCCTATCTACTTGGCTAGGATGACACTACACTAATCATGGTGGCGAGGTATGTTAATTACATTTTCATTAATTATAACATTTATTGCTTGCTAAAGCACTTGGCTGACTTGGGCATCAAAGTGTGTTCTACATATACAACCCCTACCCGATTTAAGAAGGACGAGTACCCTTAGAATTGAAGGTTCATAGTGTTTGAAGTGCTTTGGAGTCTCTACAGGATATATTTGACTCTATAATAACAAAAAACTTCAATGTAGATAGTGAAGTTTTATATGATTTTATGACACCATATAAAAAACAAACCCAAATAGAAGAATGAAATTTCAACTTGATGAACAACTTCATAGAGTCAAGAAAGCCTAAGAATGTTCTTGAAGAAATACGACAGTAGAAATAGGAAATAAAAAACAACCTAGTAAAACATTTAATTATTCTTCATGATTTCATAAAAAACATGACAATCAAGATGTCATTTATCTATGTTTGCATTTTATTTGAAATTGCATCTCTTTTGTGGGAAAGTTGTGAGGGTTTTGAGTGTCACTTGTTGTACTAATGGGTGCAAAATAAATGGGTGCATATCTGATCAAGTGCATACTAAAAGAAAAAATCGCTTAAGGAAAAATAAATTTAATGCTTTTGTGTTTGTTAGGAATAATCTTCAATTTGGCATGAGACAAAAGGTTAGAGAAGAGAAAAAGGATACTTGTGATCCTATATGTTTATCTAACATTGAATCGAATAATGAGTGGATTACCAAAAAATTGGATCCTTTCCTACAAAATGACGTTTCATGGATGGATATACATGAATCTTTACTCTTTAAAAGGGAGCTCCAAGCAAGAAAAGGAAGAGTGATATTTGGTTAAATTTTAAAAAACTTGTGAAATTAAGTTAATCATAAATTCTATAATGCTTACAAATTTTGTGTTTATGTAATAGGTTTAAGAAATTTAAATACCAGGGATGATAAAAAGGAAAAATTTACCATAACAACAAATGGTAATGATATTGAAAAGATGATTGGAGAAGTTAAGGAAGATAACTATTAGGGTAAAGTCCAACATGCTCTTATTAACTTTGATTGAGTATTTCTAAAACAAAGTATAAATCACAAAGTGCTTCGTCATAAAGAAATATTTTTGTAAATAACAAATCTTATTAGACGTATGTGCTTTATTTGACAAATGTAACAAATCTTGTTGTCTTTGTTTCATTTGATAAGTCTGACTCAAACTATAAGAACACATTCTTAGCCTAATGTTGTACCATAGAAAATATTTAGTATTCTTATTCTACTATGTTGTAGTGAATCTTTTCATCTCACATCTACCAATAAGATAACGTAAAGCTCATGTCTACATCTACGATCTCTTGAAAGATGTGTTAAAGTTTCTCCATGCCAACAACTAACATGACATGCCTTTGTGTTAACTTTAGGAAGGCTATTTGTATGAACTTGAAAGTGATCTAACTTCAAGTATGAACCATATAAGAACATCTAAGACTCTAGAAAAAACAAATCAATCGGTGAAAATGCAAACAAATGGACTGAATCTGTGCATGAACATCCACAAGCTTCATTGAGATAATCATTGCTTATTGTGTGATGTTGCAACATGATTGAGCTTCCAAAATGAAAGTGGAGCCGTTTAAACTAAGAATTGATGACAAGCAAAGCAATTACACATGACTAGACAACATGGAAAGATGATAAACTAAAAATTAAACACAAAAAGAAGAATCATCGAACAAATGAAAGAAAACAGCAGCCAAAATGTAAAAACAGTGTTGGAAAATAAAATGGAATCCTAAGAACAAATGTGACCCAAAAATCATGGAGATCTACAATTTGAATCCATATAATTCATGTAGACTCATAGATGTTCGGTTGATTTGAAGGAAACTTGAAGAAAACTTAAGGAAAATGGAAGAAGAACACAAAAAATGAAAGAACACAATGAAAAATGGATGAACAACACGGAAATTGCCAGAAAAACACAAAAATAGACCAAGAACCTGACTTGAGACTCCAAGCATGAGTGGCTCTTGATACCAATTTGATGGAGCTCCAATGTGTGGTGGCTGGTAGGAACTCTATGGGCAGTGGAAAATGGCATGGAGACAAGTGTTTAAGGCTCTTGTAGCAATGGAATTTGGAGTGGTGAAAGGAGAACTAGACTAGAAACTAGACTAGTGGAAGGTGGCTAGAGGAAATGTTGTAAACCTCTAGCTAGGTGCTCTCAAAATAATAGAAGAGTGGAGTGATCTTAACACAAACATTCTATTAAAAATTTCAAGAGTGATTATAATAGCCTAAACTTTAGGCTTTTATATGAAAGCAAATACACATAAGCACTCTTAGCCCTTGGATGAAAAAAGCATTCAATCTTGGTTGTGGAAGATGGCTTGGAGAAGGAGCAAGGCTCATGGCCATTGGATGATGCCTTGAAAAATGAGGAAGCATTCCTAGCCCTTGGATGCAATGGATCCATGAGGTGTAAGAAGGAATGTTAACTTCTACTTAGTCCACCTTGGACCTTTGGTAGCTCATGGTAGATATCCTATTAGGCTTAGTCAAGCCCAATTTTATCAATTCAAATACACATTGTTTGATTTATTATTCTAGAAAACAAGGCCTAAATAATGGGCCAATCTTATTGTTATTCTACTGCTCTTTGATACACCTCTTCAAATCTTCATATCTTCTTTGGCCCATGTGAAGAGTGTGAGAAGCCCATGTGGGTTTGAGCCATCTTGGATAAAGCCCAATTGGATCTTTTTTAGCATGCCCTTTATTATTGGGCCTCTTGGTGGGCTTTGGATTGAGATGCATGTGGGCCATGGATTGGGCCTTGAGCATGATTTGGGCCTAGGCGTTGGCCCAATCTATAAGCCTTTTTGGGATCACATCAGGAAGGCTATTTTTCCGTACAATCTTGTGATTAACTCTAGTTTGGTAAAAGCATTATGACCTAGACATGGCACCCCATTTAATGTTGTTACTGTACCAGTAACGGAAAGGACTACATTGAGATCAAATTTCCAAAATAGGGACCAAATTGAGATGAAAAAAAATAGAGGGACCAAATTGAGATTTCACTACGAAAATAGGGACCAAAGGTATGATTAAACCTTTTTTTAGCATCAAAAGAAAATCTCTAATAGGGTATTTCGTCTGGTCTAAACATAAACAATAAGTTACTCTTAACTAAAGATAAAGAAAATTGTTTTTGAGATCAATCGGTCATGGTTTTCAGTTACTAAAGAGGGGTAACATCTTTTGATGTTTATAAGGTTAAGCTCTCTTTACTTGTTTGCTAAATGAACACAAACAATCTTCTTACAAAGTTTTAGTCCACATAAAATTTTGACAGAGTTTCAACACTTGCAAACAATGACTATTCTACTTGTTTTCTTCTTCAAGGAGTGTCTTGATACAATCACTTGAAGAAAGTATTTGTTGCGATCCTTTTTCTGGACATTGAGATGTTCTGAACCCATTTTTAATATCTCTTTTTCTTCTTCTTTTATCTTCTATCGAGCTTTATAGTTGTGGACCACTAAATGTGCTTCATGCATCATTGATTGCTTTTGGCTTCTTCACACAATACCCTTGATAATTGGTATTACTTATCTCCTTAGGTTGCATGGTTGTTTACTCTAAATCATGGTAAAAACACACATCGTACTAAGTAAACAATTAAATTAGAGTTGAAATATGTTTGTGTCATGATAGTTGGTGGACAAAGCAACTTTAACTCATTTCCCAAAAAATATTTGAATAAAATTTGTATTTGGCACAAATCTTCATGTCGACAAATGAAGAAGACATTCCTTGCGATATAAAATTAAAATTCAACAATATTCTTTATATTTATATTAGATTAAGATTTGTTTAATTTATCGTCTAATCACCACTAATAATTTATCGAATGAAGTGGAAAGAATATGTTTGGTATTTTGTTGATTGTCAAATGAATCCCTTGCAATTTTTTTCATGCTTTGTTCATTGTCTATTAGGCATTAGATACATCTTCTTCATGTTCCACACTTTGTTATGTTAAACAGTTAATTAAAATTATATGACTATTGAGTTTTTCGCTAACATAGGATCCAAATAATACTCAGGTTTTAGCTAGGAGTGGTTGTTATTCAAACAATACTTAGATTTTTAGCCAAAAGTAGTTAAATGTCCAAATAATTGTTAGGTTGTTTTAATTAAGAATGATTGAGGTAGAAATAATACTCATTTGTATCTTTGCAAGATTAGTCTACTCGGTGAAACTTGATCAAGTTGATCAAAAACTGAACGTAATACGAGGTTACAAATGAACTAGTAAAAAAATATTAAGTGTAAATCCTTCTTTTTCTTAATTTATTTTATCTTTCATTTCATTGTATTGAATTCGTGCCAATAAAAAAGAACTTTTATAAACCAAGACTACAAAAAGTTTTGATAGATCATGTATAAAAAAAAAAAAAAGATTGCATTTGGTTGTCAGTGAAAACTATAAAAAAGATTTAACACATAATTCAATTCTCACTTTTTGTCTTTTTAACTTGACCACACAGGCATTCAAGCATGAAGAAGCATTCAAGCATGAAGATGAATTATAAAAGATTGTCAAATTAATTAGAAGAAGAAGATTAGTTAAGTAAACTCGGAGATGGTATATAATGCATTTAAAATTTAAATATAATTATATTTTACTTATTTTTTCTTTAAAAATATTATATTTCATTTATTTATTATATACCATGCCATTCATAATTAAGAAAATAAAAAACAAATCATAATTCAAGTCTCAATTTGATAACCATGGGTTCGACTAGATTTAAGGCATTTTCTTAGTATTATTTAAAACTACTTGAGTTTTTAATGAGTGTTTTCATTGACTATCAAATTGTGTACGTGCCATGTTTCATATAGAACACCCACAAGTAACACATTTCAATCAATTTGATTGTTGCCCATAAAATGCTCAGAGTTAACTTCATAATTGATATTATTGAATATCCAGTCATATCCATTTGAAAGAAATTAAGGGGTTAATCATTGATTCTAGTCTAGATTTGATTACTCATCACACAGTCATGCAGAATATTTCTTCTTAAGATATATATGAATTATTGAACAATAAATATCAAAAGCTGGAATAGCTCAGTTGGTTAGAGCGTGTGGCTGTTAACCACAAGGTCGGAGGTTCGAACCCTCCTTCTAGCGAAATTTTGCATTTTTTTCTTTACATTTATTTTGGTTTTGGTTTTCTGTTTTTCATTTTTTTCTTTTATTTTGGCATAATTGAAAATTTAATATTATGGTCGATGAGGGATAACAGTATTATTATCTTAGTGTAATATAAACTTAACTTTTGTTTTTAAAATGTATTTTCATGTTTAAATTAAAACATAATTAATAACGTAATGTGTACATTGAAATTATATAAAATGGGGGTGACGGTTACCAGTAATCTACTCAAACCCCAGAAAATCTGATGGATGTGAAGATGAGTATTAAATTTTAAATAAGCCTGTTATAAATTTGTTTTCAGTGTTTTGTGGGAGACAGATTAATTGAGCTAAATAGATATTTAATCCGACAGCTTACTATACCTATAAATAATAGGTTAAAATCTTCCTTATAAAAAATAAAATTATATTAAGGAAATAACAACTACACCTACTAAATAATTATTGTTGAGTGTAAGATTATCCAAGAATTCACATCTTTGTCTATGTTTAAAAGAATACAAAATTATGGAGAAAAATGTGAATTCAATTTTTATTTAGTAGATCACGTTGTGGATTTTCTTGACAAATGATAGCTCATCCTCAATGGAATGCATGATGGTTCTTTGACCTTTAGAGCTTTTGAAAGAGTATTTATTTTTCATCGTTTTGCATTGGATGTTTCTTGGAGAAAACTATCTAGTGATATAAAAAAAAAAAAAAAAAAGATAGAATATTTCATTATAGTGCAAACTCTTAATCTTGAGTCATTGTTTAGGAAGCTTTGTGAAGAGCTTTAAATGAAGATCACATTTGATGACCTTAAAAAAAAATTTAACATCCTTATATAATTTTAATGTAATATCAAATTAACCATCAATATTGCCCGTAATTTAAAGCATTGTTCATAATCTATAACATGTTATTACTGAAAAAAAAAGGGTAGGTTTTTTAAGATGACATGAAAAGATTGATCATGGATCGAATAAAAGAGAGGGTCATTTGGAAAAGATTCGTTGATACTCAAGTCAATAAGAATATAAAATATATGAATATATAATGTGAGTAAGAGAAATTAAGTACTTCATGTGGGAATGCCTAGAATTTATAGGCAAAAGAGGACAAAAAAAGAATATCAATTGATTGTCAAATAAAATTAATTGACAAAATTTTTGTTATTTGATTTATTAATGAAATTATCATGTTTAATGAGATTTGTGGCATATTGTGCTCATATTTATATTAATTATGATATGATATTTATTACAAGAACAATATATACGTATTGTATGATATTATGAAAATATTTATATTAATTATGATATGATATTATGAGAATATTTATATTTATTTAATATTATTGTCATCCTAGTGTTAGAAAGAGGGCCTTAAAGGTTATAAATTGCATAACGCGCACAACAAAAAATTATTGGATCTATTTTGGCTAAAACATGTATACTAGATACCAAGTAGACAAAAATTAAGGAAAAATACCTTAATCGAGTTTCGAGAATTTTTCCCATCAAATGCAGGAAGGCCCTACACGTATATCCACACTAAGACATACTTTGTTGTGTCAATCCTTGACTAGTGAAAAAAATTGTAACCTCAATAATTTGATAAAAGCATCTCTTTCAAATAAAGAGAGATTGATTTTGAAACTGCTCATCTTTCGGTTTTAGAAAAAAAGTTTTATGAAAACAAGTCTCAAAATGTGTTTTATAAAGAATTTGTTCATCAAAGTTGAAGTTGCATATAAATATAAGGTTAAAATACATTTTCGTCTCAACTTTCGTCAAGTTTTGTTAAATCGGTTCTAATTTTGTTAAATTTTGTTTTATGCTCAAATATGTCCAAATTTTCGTCAATTTTGTTCAATTTGGTCCCTTTTTGCTAACATCATTTAAGTTATTGATGGTAATAAATAATTATTGCCACATGTCACCTTGTGGTTTTTTCTGATTTGTGTAATTTTGTAATTTTTTTATTTTTTTAAATGTCCAAGTGTCAACTCAACCGTGTGTTACATGTTAGAGTCAATGTTTTATATTCAATTTAGTCCCTATATTTGTTATTTTTGTTCAATTTAGTCTCAATTATGTTTAAAATTTGAGCAATTTTGTCTCTCTCGAAATTTGGACCAAATTTAATTTTTATATAAAGTTATAATAATATGAATTTTAATACATTTAATAAAAAATGCGAATTTTAATATAAAAATTAAATTTGGTCTCAATTTAGAGAAAGGTAAAATTATTTCATGTTAAAAAAAATCGGCACTAAATTGAACAAAATTAACGGTCATAGGAACCAAATTGAATATAAAACATTAATTCTGACATATGGTATATGGCTGGGTTGACATGTGGACATATAAAAAAAATCATGAAGTGACACGTCGTGACAGTCAGTCATGGTTCACGACTGTTAATGATTTCAACGGTTAAACGGTGTTAGCAAAAAAGACAAAATTGAACAAAATTAACGAAAATTAAGACGTATTTGAATACAAAAACAAAATTATGACTGATTTTACAAAGTTGGACGAAAATTTGATAAAAAAAAATGTATTTTAACCTAAAAATAAATAATCATAAAAATATTATTATTTTAATAAATTTTTGTAATGTTATATTTATATAACAGAGATAATTCTAATTTTATATTATATATATATATATATATATATATATATAAACATTTGTAAAACATTTTAATTTTTATCAATTATTCCAATTAAAATAAAAATACTTTTAATTTTAAACACTACATATTTCAAAGACTAAAAGAAAGAAAGATATATGTAAAAAACAAAATACAAGGATAACAAATTATTTCCACCATAAAAACAATTACCAAATCCAATTCTGATATGGTATCGTTTAAATAAACAACCTCCCAATAAAAATTAAATTCACCCTAATAATCTAGAAATTAATTCTGAAAGGTTTAAATAAACATTTCACAGGGCATGATTTAAAAGAAAGACATCGAGGCACCCAAATGGTTCTGTAATCAAAGTTCAGATTGAAAGAGAAGATAGAAGAATGGGCGATTACCATTTCGTGTACAAGGACGTAGAAGGAGCCTCTACTCAATGGGACGATATCCAGAGAAAGCTCGGAAATTTGCCCGAAAAGCCACCCGCTTTCAAGCCCCCACCTTTCACCCCTTCCTCTGATGACCAACCCAAAGACAAATCCTGGATCGACTCCAAAACCTCCGAGGAACTCGAAGACCTCGAAGACGACCTCGACGATGATCGATTCCTCCAAGAATATAGGTTCTACTTCACCTTTTTGTTTTTTTTCAAGGTTTTTCTTTCGTGGGTGGGTTTTCTTTTTCTCCAAGGTGGTCGAGATTGAAGAAAATTTGAAGCTTTTCATGAATTTGTTGATGGGGTTCTTTGCTTTGGTTACTAGAAAACAACTGTATGAGACTTGTATTTGTTTGGTTATTCTATTTTTTGATTAGTACAACTTGGTTGGGAAATGTTGTGGATTTGATATTTTATAGCAAATTAATGCTTAGGAGTCTGTTTATTTACCCTTTTGTTGCATCTTTTCTGTTATCGAATACTAAATGTTGTTTTCTGGATTTAACATTTTGTAGAGAATTAAAGCTTAGAGCCTATTTTCGCTCTTGTTTATGGCTTTTTTTGTGCTGAACTTACTTGAAAAGTAGGAATAGATCAGATTATGAGAAAGCACAATTTGGTTTGCTTGCGTGTGTGTGTTTATTCTACTTGTTCTTAATTGAATCATTTTGCTGTGATAGGAAGAAGAGGTTGGCTGAGATGCAAGAGGCAGCTAAAGTACTGAGGTTTGGATCTGTGATTCCTATTTCAGGATCTGATTTTGTTCGAGAGGTGTCACAGGCTCCATCTGATGTTTGGGTGGTTGTCATCCTTTACAAGGATGGGTATGATTTGATTTTGGATTTCTTTGATTCTATAATCTATAGCTTTTCAGGATCCTGTTTTTTATGGTGATTGTTTATGTGTTTTTGACAGGATTCCTGAATGTGGCTTGTTGATGCAAAGCATTGAAGAATTGGCGATAAAATATCCTGCAACAAAATTTGTTAAGATAATATCCACAGATTGTATCCCAAACTATCCAGATCGAAATGTTCCAACTTTATTGGTTTACAACAATGGGGCAGTTAAAGGAAATTATGTGGGTCTGCACAGTTTCGGGCGAAGATGTACTCCTGAAGGTATTTATGTCTAAGAATGCCAGCCTCGTTATTTTTTGTTCTTTCATTTTGATGGAATTAAAGGCCAAGCTTTCAGAGGAGTTTCAAACAATAAGTGATGCATTTTTTATGACATACTAGAACTAGTTTAAAGGTTTTTGGTTCCAGTGTGAATGCAGTCCTCATCAATTTTGTTAAATAACTGTTATAGTGTTGCCATAAGACTATAATGAGGTGTTTTTCAACCCCTCTGCCACATGCAATTTGTGAAGGGAGGCCAACTATGGCAGCACCATGGACCACAATGATCTTTTTGTATGGTGAAACGTTGGCCTTCATCTGCCATTGATAACCTTGATCCTGATAGCTATCTGCTTAATTAGTCAGATTTTGTTTTGGTCTACATCATTTTGACAACATTATTACATTTAGGTAGCGTTTGGTTAGCTGTTATGTGGCTTTCCTTCTCCTTAAAAGGAGGAACTGACACTCTTTTCATAAAAATTCTTCAAAATTGAAGCAGCTTTGCTTTAAAGGAGCTTAAGATCTGCTTATGCGGAGTTTCTTTGGCAAGACTCCAATTCGAATCCAACCTTGATCTCTTTTTATGGTTTTCTTTTCCTGAAACAATTTGGAAAACCTAAACTTCTTGGCCATTTGACTCTCGCCGCACAGCAAATTTTCTCCTAGTTATCGCAGTTCTCTTGCATTACACTGTTATTGTTGTAGACTTGGTTTCAGACTCTGTTCTCTGTTCTATGTCATTGTTGTGCTCTTTAAGGACAGTGTAGTAGCCAATGAGTTTAATTCTGTTGTGATTTTCTTTATTGCATTGTTAGTTAGTTGGCACAATGCGCTTCTATAAATAAGCAAGCTCTAAAGAGAGCTGAGGCATTCTGATTTTCAATCAAACACTTCTTGTAAACTTTCCTCAAATCAATACATTCTTCAGATTCTATTCATTCATTGGAATCCCTAAAGTCCTGTAGTTCTTGGAATAGTTCCTATCCCTGGTTGTGTCTTCATCAAATGGTATTTCTCTTCCATGTTTTGAATTGTGGCTCTTTGTTTTCTCTATCAGTCTTTAACTTGACTTTTGATACTCATACCAATATCATTAGCACTCCATTTTCTCATACTCCACACCTCATTCTTTGTAGTAGACAAATTTTGTGTCAATCCACTTGGTTGACTAAGTAGGTTATTTTTTTTTACCGAATAACTTTCTCCTTAAATGAAATATTAGGTTTGTAAGAGTCACACACTAAATGAAAGGGATTCTAGTATGCATTTCCGACTAAAACAGCTAGCTTTTGTGGTATTGTTCCTCTAAGGTTCTTTAATAGAAAATGTATAAAGCAAAGTAGAAAACAAACAACTATATGTTTATTTTTTTCAAGTAGTTATTTTTCCTTTTACTTTAAAGGAGCTATTAAATTTAAAAAGAAGAAAGAGATAGACCACCAAACATCATTGTTGTATTTTGTTTGTTTTTGACTCATCTATATATAGTCTCCTTGCCACATGACATGTAAATTAGTATACATGCTACCATGTTCTTACTACCCTACTAATTTGTAAGATTAGCAGTGTAGACAATGGTTTTGTTACCTTACTTAGTGCCCCATGATTATATTTGTTGTTGTTTTTACCTTATTTAGTGCCCCTTGAATAGATTAGGTCATCCCTGGTGGCAATTCTTCTCTAACCTTTCTTACATTACTTCAAAGTTGGGTAGTGTTAACACATTGAACTCTTTGCATGGTGGAATGTCAGGTGTTGCATTAGTGTTGTGCCAATCGAATCCTGTTCTGAATGATGGTCATAGTAAAAATGAAGCAGTAATCGAAGGAGTCCGCAAACAGTTTATAGAGAAAGTCGTTGCTGATCATGAAGAAGAGGGTGATGATTACTCAAGTGATTAACATTTTTTTTTTGTCTTTGTTGTGTTGTTTTCTTTGGAGGTGGGGTGTGTTTCCAACTTTCTTTTGGTCTCACTTTTAAAATTTTGCCTGAAAAACACTAGTGGTAATGTTTAACTATCTGTGTGTTGTATAGTCTATTTTTATTTTAGTAATGAGATGATTTTGTGAGGTACTACGTGTATTTACTTTTTGTAAACGTATGAAGTTATGGATGATGATTGAATGAATGAAAGACCTGTACAAGTAAACATAAGAACCTCGATATTAGTTTGGCTTTGAAAACAATGATATATAAAACAAAATAATGTGCAAGAATAAGAAATATAGTATTAAATATATTTTTGGTCATTTAAGTTTAATTGAAAATTATAATTAATTCTTTTTTTAAACTTTGACACAATTTAGTCTTTTAATTTTGGAAATACGTTAATTTAGTCATTTTAATTAAATTGATAGCTTAATTGATATTTAAACGCTTTTTATAATAATATTTGAGTTGTTTACATTGTTTGATATATTTTTGCTTCAATGTTAGTTAGAAAATGTGTTTGAAACATCAAATAAATTTAACAAAATTTGGTTCAAATGATTAAATTTATGCATTTTTACATAAGGAAACTAAATTAGTCTAAATTTTTGAAGGGAGACTAATTAATTTCAATTTTCATTGAAACTTGGTAATTAAAAACATATTTAACCTTTTGGGTTAAATATACTTTTTATGTCTAAATTATTTAAAAAAGTGTTTTTTTTTTCTAAACTAAACTATATATCTATTTTATTCTTGAGAGTTATGCAAATATCTTTTCTAATAAATAATAAATTTTTATTTTGGTTTATAATATAAGTTTTCATGTTTATTAATGAGGATATTTTACATTATTTTCATAAATTGTAGAAAGAAGAAGATAAATAATTAAGATGAAAAATGATTTTAATATACGGTTTGTAATTAAAATATATATTTAATCTATATTTTTAGATTATTTGGTTGTGAAATACATAGGAGTTGTATTAAGAGATGATAATTGATTAGTTCGAAGTCAAAAAATTCATTCGTTGGATATCCGTTTAAAAAATATTCACAAATATTCGTAAATATCTATGAATATCTAAAAAAAATAGTATACAAATTTTTAAAATAAAATTTAAATAAAATAATATAAAATATAAAATAATATATATAAATTAAATTTTAATTTTAATTAAATTTAATATAATAAAATATAAATTTAATTTAATTTTAATTAAATTTAATTTAACTTAAAAAATTAAAAATTAGATTTCAATTTTACTTTTTTACAAAAAATAAATATTTATAAATACAAATAATATAATAATCAGATTCGTTTATTAACGAATATTATATAACACCTTAATGTGTCACAAATATTAATTATCTGCTGCGGACTAAGATATTTTCATTAAATGCTTTTGTTGATAAAACAATATTGACTATAAATCTATTTTTTGTTGATGTTGGGTTAGTGTTGGACATTGAATTTTTTTTTTCATTACTTTTTCAAAATTTAAAACAATAATTTGGAAGACGATGTTGGTACATGAAATATTAAGTATTACTTCATTAAATATATTTATTTATCTTAAAAAGAATATTAGAAATTAAAAAAGAGATTAAATATTTTAGAGAAATGGAAATGAACAAAAAATATTTTATTAACTAAAATTTAAATTCATTCATGTTTTTTTAAGAACTATAAAAAGATTGATTTCAAATTTATTCACGGATTAAAATATAAGTGTATGGAACCAAAATAATAAGCTGTGAATTTATAGGAGCTGATAATTTATTTAAGTTTACATATAAAATTATAAAAGGTGAAAAAAATCTTTATATAATTAATTTATCGTGAAGTATATTAATGAGAATGGTTTCTCTTATTTGTTCATTAGCCATTAATTAACTTATGAGTAGTGTTTCGGGGTAGGGACCAAGAGCCTACTAAAGAACCTCTTCAAGCTTACTCCACTTCCGACGGCCACAATAACCTCCAAGAAAATCCACTCCTTAGCTCGATCGGTTGGGATGACGATCGGGTACCTGTCTAAAGGGCTCTGATGCTTAAGTCAGTGAAGAACCGATCGGTGTATCAGTGTAACTGCTATAATAAATGCAAATTTAAGATCCCCACCAACCTACCTTTGGGCCCTATTTATAGTTTTCGGTGTGGGCCTGTGATTAGGGTTCCTTAATCCCGGCCCAATGATCCTTTAATTAAGATTATTGACTTGTTTAACGTTAATTAACCCGATTGACTGGTTGTTTGACCGTACAATTGATCACCGCTTGACTGGGTTAGTTATACCCCGTTTTTAACAAGTGAACGATTCGTGTATGGCTGATCGATCGACGGACGCATGTAAAGGGCTACGCGAATCTAAAGAGATTGATCGACCGATCGACCCGATGGTTGATCAACTGATTGTTCTTTATTAGGTTTTGGTGTTGTTCGTGCGTGGCCGATCGACCGATTGCTTCTGGCGATACAGTGACTTATGTGTATATCCGTTTGACTGATGGTCCTACAATTTGCTCAACAGGTCGTTCGACCGATGGTCTCTCAACGATGCTATGTGGTTTGTTTGTAGAACCGATTGACCGATGGTCCTACACAATTTATTTACCCGGCCGT
>Ga0214545_1004060_pt1 | contig 27598 bp, 11 predicted proteins | sample CNSS4metaG_FD_160064 | JGI IMG/M metagenome (GOLD analysis project Ga0214545, IMG submission 160064) | Root nodule microbial communities from cowpea collected in UCLA plant growth center, Los Angeles, California, USA - CNSS4 | ecosystem: Host-associated > Plants > Roots > Nodule | place: USA... | reverse complement strand
ATATATATCGAAATCAAAATACTAATTAAACTAATTTATGCATTTGTTTTTCTTCTTCCACATGAAAGTTGTCATTTAAATTCTTCATATTTCTCCTATTTTAACCTTTTATAATGGAAAATAATTTTTTTAAAACTAAATTTTGACAATTTTATCTTACAACTTAAGGTAATATCTTCTAAGTGAATTCTCATTCTTTTTTTTATATTCCAAAATCACTTAAAATATGTTACTTAGATCATAAAAAAATTGTCAATATTTAATTGTCAAAATATCATTGTCCTCTTATAATGATTCCATCTTATTATAATAAAGAGCTACGATGATTTAAAATCATATTCTATCACAATAACGATTATATAAATAGATATAAAGATGTTTCATAATAAATACAAAAAATTTATAAAAAAAAAAACTATAAATAATATGAAGTATAATGTATGTGATTAATAATATGAGAAAGTATGTAATCATTATACTTAACTTATATAATAAGTTAAATATAAAAGTTATTATACTTAATTAGTTATAAGAGGTTGTAAAAATAAGACAAGGCGTAAAAAACATACTGACTTATTAATACATATTAGTTCCTAAGTTTAAATTTAATATTACTTCTTTTAGATAACACAATTGTTATTTATTTTATGCGAAAATTTGATCTGATTTCCTTAATGTTAAAATTACCACGTAAAATTCGTACTATTTCATAGAAATTATTTGTTTTTTATACAATTATTATCCATATTACAAAATCTCGTAATCCGGTCCTCTGTATTTGGGGCCGTAACTCGTAGTTCGAGGGAATATTTTATAGAGAAAATAAGACAGAAGAAGTTGTATTATTTTGAAATGCTACAAATATTTTATTTTATTTTTAATCATAAAAAAAGAGTGAGATGGTTGGTGACAGCTGGCACTGATAATTCTATGAGTACCACTGCGTAACAGTGTCCATGAACGTACGCTTCACAATGGAAATAAACATCATACTTCAGTGTCTCTGCTGTTGCGCCTTAACACATTTAATATTTTTCCCAAATATATCTTTTTTGGACAAAATATATTATATATCTTTTATAAAAAATTGAAGGAAATAAAAATTAACACATAACATGTAGACCAGTTTTTAATGATCCTAACTTTTTTTTTATTGTGTCTGCATTAACTATTAAATACTTATAAAAAAGCCTGATAATTTTATACAATTCTTTTTAATCAACATATCAACCATATTTCTAACATCACATTGCTATATGGGTAAAAATACATTGCATTGTTATAGTAGATCCCTCAATCTTTAAATAATTCTTTTTAGCTCTATTTTTAAAAAGGAAAATTGGATAGGAGGGAAAGAGATTTCTAAGTTTGAAAAAAAAGTGTTAAAATATCTAATATTTTAAATAATTAAATAAGTTTATTGAATACATATTAAATGACGATATAATATTTTATAAACACATCATATTCGACTAGGAAAGAAAACTATCCAGAAAAAAATAATAAAATTATGAGAGGTATTTGAATAACTTACTCAATCAAAAGTAATCTTCAATATAAAGATAAGTTCAAAACTATTATTAAATCACAATATAAAAATGCTTTACACAGAAGTTACACATTTTATTTTATTCATTCTTAAAATAACTAATATAACAAAAAAATTATAGATAAAAAAGAAACGTAAGCTTTTTGTTTGTTTTGTCAACTTGCTTTCATTTTCATAGTTACTTTCTAGTGTGGTGGAGTGTCCCACTTTTCAAGCCTCTCTGTTTTCCCTTGTCTCTCTTTGCTAACCCTCTTTCTGTGTTCCACTCAAAAGGATCCACAACGAACCATACCAACATTGCATCAAATGGGCACTTCCGGCGACAATTTTCTCCAAGTTCTCTTCAAGAACTTCGATGTTCTTGCTCTGTATGTTTCTTCTCCATTACATCTCTAAGCTTGAATGCCATTGTTTGATGTAGATTCACATGAAAAATTTAAACTTTTTGTTTGTGTTACATTGAATCATTTTGATCTGAGAGTTGTGTTTTTGGTCTTTGTTCAGGCCCTTGGTCACCCTGGTTTACCCTTTGTAAGTATGGCTTTTGTTTTCCGAATGTGACTTTTTGAAAAAGTGTGTGTGAGGTTTTGGTTTGTGAGTGTATGTTTTGGTGTTTGTGGCAGATATGCTTCGATAAAGGCCATAGAGAGTAGGTCCAGTATTGATGATCAGCAATGGCTCACTTATTGGGATCTCTATTCTTTGATCACTCTGTTTGAGCTCACATTTTCCAAAGTTCTTGAAGTGTAAGTTCATCACTGAATCTCAACATTTTTTGGATGCTTTATATTGGTGTTATCATGTATATATGTTGAAGTATGCAATTTCTTTGTGGTGCATTGGTTGAACCTTGATAAGCTTATGAAAGGGAAGGGTAAATTTAAGGGTGTGTTTGGTTTTCTATGTGCTGTTTTTAGTTTTCAAAATCAACTAAACATGATGTTCAAATAAATGGTGGAAGGTAAAAGGGTAGTGTTAAGCACAGAATAGAGTGTGAGAAGAGTGTGGTGAGTGTGAAGGGAATTTGAATTGTGCTGTGTTTCCACTTAGCCTTCAAAATACAGTGATAGATATCGATTTTAATATTTAAAAATGTATTTTTTTTTTCAAATGCTAAGTAATATTTGAGTTTATAACTTCTTATTATTTATATTTTTATTTATATATGTATTTATCTTTACCAAGCAATTTAGCATATCTTTTCACTTAACATTTCTAATTCAAACTAGATGTTTTCAATTCGTAACTATTAAACTATTTTTTATCAAATGGTCTATAAAAAAAAATAGAAAGTTGAATTTAACTAATTCATGTCATTTCTATATTTTTTTTTTCAAATAATTTGTTGGATTTATTTTCAAGTTATTAATGTAAAATTTAATAAAAAGCTGTATGTCAATAAATAAATAAATAAAAGACTAATGTATACTCTTTCTTAATATAAATGGCTTGAGAGTTAGGGAGGGTAGAAAGGTCCTTAAGTTAAAATATAACTCTTAAACATTAGACTTAACTAAATTTTAGGTATAAGATAATAACAAATAAAAGTACAAGTAAATGTGTAAAAGAATTACAAATGTTTTAGTAGTGCACACATTCTCAAATTATTAACAAGTCTATAATGTTTAGTTTGCCTCATTTTAATAATCTAACATAATTCTAAGTTTGAGTTTATTCATTGAGTTAAATACATGAACATGATTATGATTAAGTATTTACACAGTCAAGTTTAAGTAATTTACCAATACCATTTACTCTTTTTAGTTATCACTTGAAGGCATTTTTATTTTCAAAAAGTTCTCTAACAAGTTCTCTGGTTGGCAAGAAAAGTTTTAAGAAACAAAATTCCAGTTCCAGTGTAACTTTTCAATGTGATTATGTCCCTAATTTCAGGCTTGCCATTTGGCCTTATGCGAAGTTGATACTTAGTTGCTGGCTGGTTCTTCCACAGTTCAATGGGGCAGCACATGTTTATAGGCACTATGTTAGACCCTTCTATATGAATCCACAAATGCCACAAATGCCACAAATGCCAAAATTTTCAGGAGCTTCTCAAATGTGGTATGTTCCTCGAAAGAACATATTTAGTAAGCAGGATGATGTCCTTTCTGCTGCTGAGAGATACATGGAAGAGCATGGAACTGAAGCATTTGAAAGACTCATAACCAAGGTACACATTGTCTAAGTTTTTTGGTGACCAATAGTCATGGAAACCAAGAATCTTGTGGAAGATTTTAGATGTAAATTGTAGTTACTTTTGTTAATTTCATTGAGCACAGAATTTATAGGAAGTATCCTTGTTTTAGTGCAATTTAAGCATGAGAATATATGCAACTATGCTTGTTTTTAATCATAAAAAACACTTATGGTTTGGTTGTTGATATATGCAGGCTGACAGAGATGCTAGAGCACGGAGGAATGGAAGTTACATGATCTTTGATGATGATTACATATATTAACTGTGTTAACCCTTAAACTCATCTGTAGTATCACCATGGCAATACTTTAATAGTGATTTAAGTGTAAGACTTATGAATTTAGTTAATTTAGATATATGTCTAGTTCAAGTTGAGATATTGCATCTAGTTAACTATAAAGGCAAAAGGAGGAAAGATAAAAAAAATGGAGAAAGTGATGGAGAATTAGATAAATCATGTCGTGACCAGTGTCAGGAGTAATCACTGCCTTCTTTTCCAAAGTTTTTCCCACTTCAAGTATGTGGATATGAACACACTGACTTTGCTTTTCGCTGAGCTAAATTTGACAAGAAAAATGTGCATATATTCAATTTATTCATTGAAGAGTAATAGAAATGCAGGACAGAAATTGTGCAATGCTCCCGAGTGTGGATACAAGGTCTTGATTTCATTCACATTAAAAAGAAAGAACTCATAGTTACTAGGCGCTTCCAAGTGTAAAATAGAACTGAAATTGTATCTCGATATATTGCATAGAATTTTACATTAAGTGTACGTATGTTATAGAGTTCCATGGTAGAAATAAACTTTTAATGAATAAACAACTCAAAATGTTTTAAGGAACGCATTTGGAAAGAAATGCCTTGCATTCAATACCTAAAAATTAACTTTAGCTAATGGATATTGAAAAAACATGACAAATAGCAGCCTAAATCTGTTTATTTTCTTTAACAGACAGGTAGAACTACTGCGAGACAACTTGCGCAAGATCACATTAACTTTGATCTCAACCTCAACAAATCGAACCAGATTAATTGTTTATAATGCTTCGATAGGCACAGAGGACAATGAATATAATGCAGGTGTTCCTATTTTGATGCATCAACAATCCTAGATGCAACCTCCAGTGCATTCTTCAAAGATTTGGACGAGTAAATAAATACATAGCTATATAGATATTAAACACCTGTTAAAAAAATTGTGAACCCCAATTCAATATCCTCGTGTACATCCTCCAGTTTAACCCTAAATGCCTTCACATATTAGAGTAACATTTAACATGACAAAAGAGAAAACTCCTTTTGCTTTTAGGCCACTAATTAGTATCACATTCATCCTGGATCATATCGTCACCTGCTTTTATAATTCAACCACGGTTCTGAACCTTAGCCGAGATTGCATGGAGAGCATCTGTTGTCAATAAAGGCTAAGTAGCAGTGACTGTCCTTTATTCACCCATTTTTGAATCAAACGACCGCTGCACCAACATGAGCAAGCTACCTTCTCTGAAGAGGAAGGTAAGTCTTGTCAACCGAATATTTCTCCTCCTTAAAAGGTTGTGTAGAGGGATCAGACAGACTTGGTACTCTCGAAACACTACCCTTTCCTCTCTTAGCATTTGGTCCCACCACCTCTATCATATATTTCCACCCATCAATTGGCCTCCTCCTGCTAAATATGTGAGTCTTGATAAAACTAGCAATCTGCATACAGTTTTATCAAGTTGTCAATGATAAAGAGAAAAACTAGGTATCTGTCATTATACTACATGATTCCTATAAAGAATACCAATGCTTTGTATTGGGATTAGAAAATCAACATGGCAATCTATTGTTTTTATACACACCTGAAATTTGCTATAGGCAATACGTCGTTCAAATTCCTGGAGAAGTATATCTTCTTCTCTCTGGGACATCTCCCATACATTTCCTTCTTGATTTTTTGATATCGTTTCCCATCCATCAGGCACATTTTTGAACTCCGCAGTTTGCACTTGTGCATTGTTGAGATCATTATGGCCAGGGTCAAAAATGCTGCAGTTGTTCGGCCATTTAAGTACAAAATACACAAGTAGATAAAACTAAAGATGAAAAAGATATAACTACGATGCTATGAGACCTTAATGTGGACAGAAACAAGAGACCAGAAAATCCATAGTGTACAAATAGTGTACAAAACACAGAATCCATACATCTACATTAGTGTGCAAAACAAAATAAGAAAATAACATAAGAATTTGAAGAAGAAAAAATTAAATAGTCAGCAGTTAATACCTAGTCACAGTCCTATCTGGGATCTACAAAGAAGAATTCTGTAGTGAAGGAAAAACCTTCGCATTCCCCGCAAATAAAACACAAGTACTTATTCATAGATTGTCATTTGCTACCATTAGTTCACGTCTCTTAAAAGCAATGCCATATTAATTGCATTAAAAGAAAGGTACACATTAGATATTTCTACAACCAACTGGTCGAAAGTTCAATCCCCCTACTACTCTATTTCTTATAAATCGAGTTACAATACAAGGAAGGGTGACTGCGTCCATGAATTACCCGCAATTCAAACACAGTGAGCTCTATCATAGCATACTTAAGTGTGCACACAATATGAATATTCCTCTTCCAACATGGTTTAATCCACATACCTAAAGGGACATTACTAAGGACCACATAATTAAGAAACACAAGCTACTACCACTTGAACATATATATACACACTTCTGTGATTTTCAACAAATTTCAACCAATAATATAAATGCACTATTAGCAGTTCTTTAGATATATAAAACTAAGAAAGTTGTTAGCAATACATCTTCTAGCACACTCTACTATTAACCGAAGTTTGATGCAAATCATGAAAATAATTAGGCTTCACTCTTTATTTAATGAGCTCCACACTTATGAATTTGTAGTTTTAAAAAAGAGAAGCAAGAGAGAATATGTCAGAGAATAGTATGTAGCTAACACTCATTAAACTAAATCATGAATTCGCAAGCCATAACCTATAGCTCAAAATATTGGGAGAGATGGTGATTGGCCAACAATATCACAGTATACAAGAATATAGAACAAGCAATACACAGAACTAATCCGGTTCTTAACACCGCACAATATGTTTCATTAGAAATTCCCAAAGGTTAATAACTAGTTCAAATTGTACACTCTACACGAGATTAGATAATAAAAGATGGAATATAACCACAATGCTTGATGAGATTTCAGTATCAGGAACTTAAATCAAAAGCAAATTAATAACCACAAACTCAAATACCAATATAAAGCAGCATCTCAAGAACCATAATCCAATTTAAAAGAGAGTAAGAGAACTAGAGGTATACTCGGAGCAACTATCAATCAATCTCTGAATGTCATCGCCAGCAGCAATGTCAGAATCGGCTAATTTTGCCTCTTCAAGCTTCTCAATCTCCTTCAACCACAGTCCAGCGTGCAGCCTCTGCTTCTTCAGTCGGTAATCCTTCTTCATATTCTCCACGCTGTAAAGTGCGCCGTTTTCTTCCCTCTTCTCCTTCTCCTTCGATCCTCTTCGCCGCTCGTTCCAATTCTCGTTCATCTCCGCCACGAACGCCTTCGTCTCCTCGTCGGCCTCGGCCACGGCGTCAGCCGCAGCTGCGGCGGAGGAAGAGGAGGAAGGGAAGTTGACGTCGCTTTCCCATGGAGCTCGCGTCTTCGGCGTTAAGTCCTCCGGCAGCCACGCCGTTTCCCAAGCCTCGTTCCACTCGTCCTCGCCGCTCCGGGACTTGCGGCTCGACAACCACCTTCTCGTCACCGGAACTTTGCCGGAAGGAGAGAAATGCGTATCGGCGGCAATAATGGATGGAAGAGCATTGAATTGCTTGGCCGTGGAGATGGTCGTTGTGGTGATTCGTCGAAACGCTTGCATTATCGATTAACTGCTCAAAGCACAAACACAACCCAGTTTTCGCTCTCTGACGAAGAAGAGAGGGTGAGTTTGGGACTTACGACTTGGGCTTTATTTTCATTTCAACAAGGGTCTTTAAATGGACCAGGAGAAGAGCCCAGACAAACAGATTTTGATATTTGCTATTCCCATTTCTATTTCTATTAAGCTCACCACCAACTTCTCAAAAGAAAATAACAAAATTACCATTGACATGAATCTGTTTCCATGGTGTTTCTGTTAACGACACTCTTTTAAATTAGCACATGCATCAAACACTAAGATATCTAAATTGAAAACTAAAAATGATAAACATAATATAAATTTCAATACAGTTTTGATAATACATATCATTAGTTATTCTTTTGGCACAATATATTTTCCTCTATAATAAAACGTGAATATTCTAAGTATTTGTGAGTGTGGCAAAACACACCAAGCATCACGAATAATTTCTTCGCACATCAAACGTGAATTACTTGTTTTAATCTCATACCATCATTTATATATATTCTATCTTAAGATGCTCATTTCTTCCAATGATTCTTACTTATTTACTACATTTCATCATGCATGAAGTAAGTGTAACATCAATGTCTTTGATGTCATTTAAAAGAAATCATTATACAAATCACTAACATGAGTACTTAACATCTCATTTCAAATTAATCCAACATAAGAATCGACAAAGAAGAAAGGTACTTTTCATAATTAGAATTAACAAAAATAAATAATTAGAGATGAGTGTAAAAAATGAGAGATAATGAAAATCACCGTAAGAATTAAAAAAAAACAAATAATAATAAAAGGAGAGATATTTTTAAATGAGAAAAATGAGTGAATAAACCATGAGTTTCACAAAATTCACTCATTTATCATAAATTTCAATATTTGTTATATCAAAGAAGAATTATTAAATATTTTTTAACAAGATAAACATATAACACTTAAATCAAACAAACTATCACAAATATATCATTTACCAACAAAAATATATGTCTAGAAATAACAACTCTATTATTCTCAAAAAACACTTTGTAATAAACCAAATATTTTTTTCTTTTATTTCTGATATAAACAAAATACTTTTTTTAGTAGCATACATATGAGCATTAGTCTCATAGTTCATAAACAAATTGTTTAAGTTAAGAACATAATTTAACTAAGGGTTAGTGACAACATACTTTTCAGATGAAAAATCATATGCAACACTTATAGTAATAGTATTAACTTCAGACTTCTAATTTGACTGAAAATTTTGAACAAATTTTAAAAATAAAAACGATGTTTTTCTCGACACAAACACACATAATCAAATCATAAAAAAAAAATTCAGGTTTAAGTTTTAAACATCGAGCACAATAAGATTATGAAGGAAACAATTTTGAAATCATAAAACTAATACAAATTATGTCAAGTAAAATAATTCCTTATAATTTCTTGTCATAAACAATATTTACAAATTCATGAATATTTTTTTCTTTCAGATGCATAGGTTAAATAAATCTTTCTCTTTTTTCACGCATGCATACTTTAGTTCAAGTGCTTCCCATAACTCAATTAGTTTAGTATAACAAATCATTTTATAAATATTATTAGACAAACACTTAAAATATGACCATCAAATATCTTTATCAAAAACATCATAACATATAAGATATTAATTAGTAGCTCTATATATCACAAAAAAGAAAAGTATAATCATATTTCAATGAGCCAATTTTTTTTCTTGTTTTGTTACTAGCAGAAAAAGAAGATTTTAACATCATCTCCAACTTTTGCAATAAAAGAAGATTTTAACATCATCTCCAACTTTTGCAATAAAAGAAATAATGATGAATAAAGTAAAATAAAAATAATTTTCTCTCTAAGAATGTTATGAAAAAAAAAATTATATAAGAATATGACTGAGATATGGATTATAGAAAATTCATATTCAAATAAATAATAACAATAACAATATGATAGAATGATAATTGAAGAAATGAATACAAATAGTATAGATTGAGGCACTTATAACATTGTTCTTAGAAAGAAAACGCATTAACAGCACAAGACAACACAACATTATCTACAATTCTCTCTCAAGATATAACAACCCATTAGATCTGAGTGCAGTGAATGATCTTTGAACCTTATGAACATTAATGTTCTAAAATACTCTTGTATGAGTTGTAATTTTTTTGTTGTGTATTTTTTCTCATGCATAGGTGGTACTAACAAATAGAAGAGAGAGAATTAGGAGTAAATTATAATAAATCTGGTTTTAAAATAAAATAATATGTAATCAATAAAATAAGTGTAAAAATTCTTTATCCATAAATAACATTTACCTCTAAAATTAATATTGCATAAAACATTACAATATTTTATTTTAATTATTTATTTTTAAATTATACTAAATATTTCTAACAACTTACGCATAAGTACAACAAATATTTCCAAAAACTAATTCAAAATAAAATTTCAATTCTTTTCCAAGACAATCATCCTGCACCCTATACCTATATATGCTCTTGTACATAACACAATCATCGCACTTCACAGTATAATAGTACATGCAAGGATAAATTATTGAAACACATCTTTCTCTTAATTAATATATATATATATATATATATATATATATATATATATATATATATATATATATATACATTTTAATTAACAAATCGCAATAATTTACTTTTATTCAAAATCTAACATACAATCATCATACAAACCATACATGAATTTATTCATTAAGGATATTCAACAAGTAGAATTTTGAAAAACTCGTATTAAGTATATTCTATTAGAGACTAACATATAATTCAATTCAGGTCGTTGATTTTAGGGAGGATCTTTTTAAGGGCAGGGAGGGGCCATGGCCCTCCCAAAATTTTGAAAATTTTTAAATTATATATATATATATATATATATATATATATATATATATATATATTATATATATATTTGAAATTTTATAAATTGTAGTTAATATATTTTAGGAATTAATGATAATTAAATTGTGTATTTTTTATTTTTTTATAAAACACAACATTTAATGCTAATAGATAATAAAATATTAAATTAAATATAATAAAGAATAAAAATATTTGGGTTTAATTTATTTTGTGGTCTCTGTTTTTGTCCAAAAACTGACACTAGGACACTAACAAAGAAAATCATCCATACTAAGAGTTTCAATTTTAACGAAGTTATTGATCCGTTTCAATAAATTTAACGAAATGTATCGTAAAAGACCAAATTGTATTCGTTTTTCAAAAATCGAGACCAAATTGAGACAAATAACTGAAGGACCAACTTAGCATTTAATAAACGAAAACATGAATCAAAAGAGTAATTATACCAAATATTTATTAAGATAATTTTTATTTTCCTTCTCATTGTCTTTTTAGTTTTTCAAAAATTGTAATCACCTCTCACTCTCATATTTTCTTCTTGTTTTTGAAGACACAAATTCATTATTTTTGCTCTCATTTCTCACTTATCCTATTCGTTTCTTGTCTCTTGTCTCGATAATGAAAACATTACTTTTTATCTCATGAGTTTTTTGCATATTCATTTTCTTATGAATATAGAAGAAATATAAATAATATATTATGTTTTTTTTCATAACCAATTTTTATTGTGACTTGACTATAATATATTTTTCTTTTGATAATTACATGTTTTAATTTTTTATTGGATTATGGTAAAAAAAATTATATTATTTACAACGAATGTATATTGATAAAGAATAAAAGAATAAATTCATTTGTTAAAAGTGATAAAAAAGAAACTATTGATAAAAATAAGATAAACCTTACTTCTTTACATATTTTGAAACATTATACTAAAAATCAAATTGTTAAGTTAGAGAAACCATTTTTTGAAGCATTATACTAATGATCGAATCTAATAATCTCAAAATTATATTATTTGGGCCCCTCCAATAATTTCGGTCAAGATCCGCCACTGGTTGATTTAGAAGTGAACCCATGAATCATGAAATGAAGATAAGTTTGTTACAACCAAGGTTCGCACATCTATAAAGGTCATACTGTAAGAACTTTCTCATCTACTTCTCATCACCTGATATCTTAATCTATATGAGATCATCAATGAAACAAGGGAATCTCACTTCCAATACATGAATTAATTTAAAAAAGTTAGGACCAAATTGAGACGAAGGAAAATTAGAGGGTTGACTTGACACTTTTTGACAAAAAACAAGGACCAAAAGAATAATTAAACCTAAATGATATATACACTACAAGAAATTCCTAAATAATGACCAATTTTAGTAACAAAAAATATATTTAAAGACCAATTTAGAGACCAATTTTCTAATTAGAAACCAATTTCTTTGGTAGCAAAAACTTTGTAGCTAATGTAAGTGACCAATTTATATACAATTCATGATATAAACTATTTTAGTTATTAATTTAGAGATCGATTATAACTTTTTATTCATAATAAAAATATTTTAGTTACCAATAATTTTTAGTTTATAAATTGGTATATAAATTGGTCACTATAATAGTTAATTATTTTTAGTCACTAAAATTAATTATTATTTAAGAATTTTCTTGTAATGATATTAATTTATATTCATAATATATTATAGTAATTTCAACATGTTGTATGACAATAAGTTATTTAATTTTATCGATAAATTAAACCGATTGATTTAATTTTATAATCTATATAACAATATTGGTTATGTCAAAACAATAATTAATTATATTTTATCCCGTAAGTTTACATTGATCGATATATATATATATATATATATATATATTAATAATTATTTGTTAATAATTTATATTTTGAAAATGAAAAGTTTTAAGTGATGCAAATTTGTTTGTTATGCAAATCATAAATGAGAAAAATAGATAGTGCTTGCACAGTTAGAATTGGATTATTCAAACAAAACCTTTTAAAGTTTGAATGAGGATATGAAAGAGCTAAAGAAGAAAAAAGTAAAGAAAGAGGCATGATTTGAAGTTGATGGAAGTTGAAATTCAAAGAGAATGGGTGAAGGAAGGATTAATGAACAGAAGAACTACATGACGGACACGGCACGGGCCTATTGTTGTCAAAGGTCGTGCTCACTATGTTTCTTCAATTTCATATGATAGACTTTGTGTTTGTCCTCCATTTATGGAATTGCATTTAATTCCACATCTTTTTTAAATTATGACTATATTTTAAGCTATTATTATTATTATTATTATTATTATTATTATTATTATTATTAGGTTTTGAGGGAGGAGATTCACTAGAAAAAATACAATATCAAAATAAAATACATAAAATAATGATATCACTTTCAATCTAAAATTTTAAGACAATGAGTTTATAGGTTTTCATCTTTATATGGTACTCTACTTTCTTATTTTTACTCAATGTAAAACTTAAACTCACTTAAATTTCTAACCATTAGTATAATTTTTTTTATTATTATTATTATAGTGCAAGTATAATGTTTCTGATACGGAAGAAAATATCGGTATAAGTAAATAAAATGTGATACTGGAATTATTTTAATAAATAGATGAGAGATTCGATTAGAACTCTTTATCTTAAGATAAGATGCTTGTGTGATTTTAAAAAAAAAAAAAGGGAATATAAGTGTAATTTACTTAAAAACACAATATAAGAGTTTATTCTGTAAATTTGACTTGAATTTTATTAAATAAAAGCTATAAGAAGGTTGTACAAGGTTTGATCATTTTTCAAAGGTTGAATCTTGATGTAATCATAATGACTTGTGTACACATAATTGAGAGAGATGACTTGGAGTGTTGTATAAGGTGATTGGGAAATTCAATCAAGTTATAAATTAGGATTTATGATAGGATGGTCAAGGATTCAACTTTATCTAATAACAATAGGAATATATTCAAATTGAAAATTTTTATTGATCAATTTTATCTTATTAATTTGGGTTGATCTTAAATTTTGACCAAACAACTTCAAATTATAATTCATGTGTTTCGGAAAGAGGAAATTTCAAAAACTCAATCTAAACCAACTATATCTACATTAATTATGATATTTAAATAATAAAAAAATGTAAAAACTTAATTAACATTATTTAAGACTAGAGCTAGTATAACTTATAGAAAGTATAAAATGTTATCATTTAAATATAAAATTTATAAATAGAAAAAGTTAATTACTTTATATTTTATTTTAGAGAAACTATTGTCTTTTTATAACACTTTTTATTTATATTCCTTCTAGACATGAAAGAAATTGCTCATCATTCTCTAGATCACAATTTACTTTAGGATAGTGGAAAACACAATAAATTTATCTTAATAAAATTTGTTTTAGAATAAATTCCTCTATTTTTTTTTCCTTTAAATGGTTTTAGAAAATTTTACTTGTATGGAACTAAGGGTTTTGCATGCAATAGGACAAATACTTTTAAGTCTAATTCAACACATGTATGTCTTTTAAAAGAGTTAAGTGTTTACCGTAATTAATTTGAATATGTTCTGACATGAGATATAGCTAGTTTGATTATACAATTTTTCAGCAATGAAAAAAAAAATTCCAAGGTATTGATTTTTCAAGGTTTGAATTTCAACTTTCTTAAAGTTCTTGGTCTTTTCAAGTTCTAGGCCTTCACATTTCCAAATTGTTATTTCTAAGCTTGGTCTTTTGAATCCATATGCCTAGGGGATGATAGAGATATGATTAATATCTTTTGTTGCTTATTACGTTTATGATTTTCTATTTTTATTTTGTTTTCTGTTTTTCTATGGGTTGAATATTTCTATATATTTGATGTCTCTCTTTTGTAAAAGATGCAAACTCTCATTTTCATGCTTTATATAAAGTATTTCTCTTCTAACTTTCTCTCACTTGTGTTTTATCAAACACTAATCACTTATACACTTAGTTTTGATGTGAATTAAAATAATAATTAAAATTGCATCCATTAAAACACATGGATGAGATTGAAATGTAACATATGAATGAGGAATGGTTTAATATATACATGTATGAAAGTTTTTAAAATTAACTTATTGTATTTCATAGTATTGTGTTGTTTATTTACTTTGATGATAGTATGTTACTCAAGAACATATGATGTTGTAAGACTACAATCTAACTAGAGATAACCTAAAAAAAGAGAAAATAAGTTTTATTTCATAATTTTTATTTTCTTATATATATATATATATATATATATATATATATATATATATATATATATATATTTCCTATAAAGGAAAAAAGTTTTATTTTATAACTTTAAAGGAAATGCATATGGGTTAATGTTGAAGTTTTTACTTATTGATGACGTAATTATTATTATTATTATTATTATTATTTAACATCTTAAATAACTATTTATATTATTGATTTTATCATCTTGATCATATTGGTGTTAACACTTAAGTAAAAGAGAACTATATCATAATACAGTGATATGGTACACTAAAATATTGTATTTGTCAATGTTAAAATTGTAGATTTTAGCAGGTAAAAACATTTATAAATGAACATTTTTACAATTACAATAATTGTCAAAATAACATATGTAAAAAATCGTCGGTGACCAAAAAAATTAAACATTATTATTGTTGCTAGAAAAAAAGATTAAATATATTTTATTATTAGTTTTGTTTAAATTGTCAAAAATTGTTTATTATATATTTTATTTTAAATTTTTAAAATTAGAAAAAAGTATTTATCAATTATTCTTCTTTAATTTTACAATCAATTATTTATTACTTATTTTTTTTAAATTATTTTACAAGATGATAATAATTATATTAATAATTTGGTAAAATTCAAAAAATTAATAGTCTAAATGTACAATATAATAAACAATTATAAATTTTGTTAAGCAAATTAAGCATTGTAAATAAATATATAATTTTTTTTGTTAATATTAAACTCAAAACATAAAGTCATTCAGTAATTCAGTTGGCAAAAGACAATTATTATTAAACTAAAAATATTAACAACTCAAGCACTCTCACTCGGGTAGATATGATAAAACACTAAACACATATGAGTAAATGCAAAGAGCAAGGATTCATAATTTTTGTAGCTCTGTTTCTTTCAGACATGTTAGATGAATATATTTAGAAGCACACGCAGTAGGATAAAGGGAAAGATAATGAGAACTATACAAGTGTGAAAATCTTAAAATTTGTATATGGATTTATAGGCTTTTGAAAACAAAAACAAAGACAAAAACATAAACATAAACAAATTGTCTTTCTCTGTCAAGATTTTACCTTTGTTCATCAATGCAAGTATTTATGTACTATAATTCTCATTCATCAAATTGATCAATAAAATTGGTCCTGGTTTCTCCAATTCTACTGCTCTTGAAGTTCTGAGTAGTCTTACATATACGAAGTTCAAACACTTCATGATGCTCATAGAGCTTGTTCTTGAGATCATTCTCTTTTTGACAGAAGTGGATCCAATAGTGATCTAGTTGGAAGATCCAAGTACATCTCTGGATTGCAAATTCACACTGTTAACAACAATATCTATGTAAAGTAATAGTGATTTTTTTTCAAATTTTGGTATTGCTTTATAGTTCATAAAGTAAATGATATATACAGTTTAACGATCAATATATGGTCTGAGATTAGTATATATCTTTAGTCTGAGATCAATATACAGTTTAAAACCAAATGCAATTCTCAAAATTAAATGCAACAATTACCAATCGACAAACAAACACTACAAAAATAATTGTTTTTAACAGAAGTTATATTTGGCGTTTTTTTAGGATTTTAACCTCCACTAATAGTTTTATCAAGAGTTTGAAACTCTCCCAAAAGAGCAAACGTGACTAACAGATTATCGGAAATTTTAAGCAATTCCTGGAAGTAGCGCAACTTACCGGAAATTTCGAAAACTCATGTTAATACTCGAGGTTTCGAAAACCCCTGTTAATGTCTGAGGTTCTGAAAACCCCCAATAATGCATGGGATTCTGAAAAATCCCAAAGTAATGCATGAGGTTATTACAAAGGAAAGCAGCAAGACACTAATGTTTCTAAAACATTAAAAATTACAAAAGAAAAAGAAAATAAATTAATTAATTAAAATTTAAATTTTACGGGGTTATTTAAAAAATGTATAATTATTGATTTGGTACCCCAACTTTTTCATTAAGTTCAATTTGGTACCCAAACTTTTGGTTTGTTCAATTTAGTACCACAATTTTCTAAAGAGATTCAATTTGGTTCTCTCTGTTAAACTGGAGTTAACACCGTGTTCGTACATGACATGTATCAAGCCATGAAATTTTTAATTTTTAAAAAAAAATTTTTTTTTCAAAAAATTTAAAACTGTCACGTGTTAGTTTATCATCGTGCCACGTGGCAGCTTACAATCATGACACGTGGCAGTGTAATAGTTGTTTTCAATTTAGTACCCCAATTTAAATTTTTGGTTCAATTTAGTACCCTAATTTTTTAAAATGATCCAATTTCATCCTCCCCCATTTGAGACCAAATTAGTAAATAAGCTTAATTACAACCTATATATACATGTTACAATAACTTTTTCAAATATATACATCAAATCATTTCACCTAAATACTTAAATTATTTTATTTTTTACATTTTAACCTTTGTAATTTTTTACACATGAAATTTTGTACACTTGTAAAAAATAAAATAATTTGAATATTTAGGTGTAGTGATTTGATGTATAAATTCAAAACAATTATTTTAACATGTATATATAAGTTATAATTAAACTTAGTTACTAATTTGGTCTCAAATTGGAAAGGACGAAATTAGATCATTTTAAAAAAATTGGGTACTAAATTGAACCAAAAATTTAAATTGGGGTACTAAATTGAAAACAACTATTATCACTGCCACATGTCATTGTTGTAAGCTGCCATGTGGCACGATGATAAACTGACACGTGGTAGTTTTAATTTTTTTTGAAAAAAAAAATAATTTTTTTTAAAAAAATTAAAAATTTCATGGATTGACACGTGTCATGTACGGACACGGGTGTTAACTCCAACTTAACGGAGAGGACCAAATTGAATCTCTTTAAAAAATTGGGGTACTAAACTGAATAAACCAAAAGTTTGGGTACCAAATTGAACTTAACGAACAAGTTGGGATACCAAATCAGTAATTATACCTTTAAAAAAACCCGACTTAACTGAGATTTTTAAAACCTCCGGTATATTGTATTTTACTGGAAGTTATTTTAACCCCAACTAATTAACCTCTTCTAAAATTAAATACTTTTGTAGTGAAACATTTCATTTTATATATTACTTTCTGCAACAACAATAGGATTTCAAAAGTCTCAGCTAGGGATGGCAACGGGTCGGGTCAGGCACGAATAGTGCCTGCCCCCAACTCGACCCGCCACAAAAAAATCTGCCCGCTACCCGCCCGTTTACCCGTCGGGTATCCGCTTAAAAAATACTTGCGGATATTTTTAAAACCTGCAGGTACCCGTGGATACTCGATACCCGTAAATATTTAAAAAAATTATATTTTATAAATTTTTTAATATAGAATTATAAAAATAAAATATAAAATTAAATTAAATTTGACATAATAAAATATACTGCTAATTTTAAATTAAATTTAAATTAATAAAATATAAATTAAATTTTCATTTTCATTTTTTTTGCGGGTAACGGGTACCCGCGGGTACGGATAGTATGATACCCGTACCCGACCCGTTTATAAGCGGGTATTAACTATCCGTCCCAGATTTTATCCGCGGATATCCGCAGACACGGGTATTTTTGTCATCCCTAATCTCAACTGTAATTTCTCTACTCTAAACATAATCATACCTTCAACTTGAAATCAAATACGATTTAAATAGCAATTAAATATTTTTTTACTATTTTTTAATATTTTCATTTATTAAGTTTTTACCTAAAAATATTAGCCTCACAATTTCAAATATTCATTCGCATAAACTCTTCATTTAGTAGGTAGTATAAAAAACATATTTTTTATTTCTTTGATTCTAATTTTTTGTTTAATTTGAAGAATTTTTGTTTTGTAAAACAATTTTCATTATCTCTTAATCGTTCGACTAGTTGGATATCTTAAAAGTTTTTCTTTGATCTTCAAGGTATTTTTCATCTTTTTACATCCTTAATTATACATTTACTTTTTCTTTTCGATTTCGTTGAATGGTGTATCAAATAGTTTTTTAGATACACATTTGATCATTTCTATTTTTACTAATATTTTTATTTGTTGTTTATTTTTATCATCTAGAATATTGTTTTGATTATTTTTTATATAATTATTTTTATTTCTAACTCATTATCATATATGTAATTTTACTGCAGTGCAATTGTATAAAGAACATTTGATTTACTATAATATAATAATTTAATGTCATTGTCATGAATCTTATTTATTACCATTCGACATAGATTGAAGTACAAAATATGAAAAAACTATGTTAAATTTTAATTATTATTAATTTAATCTTTGTTCTTTATGTGATTTTGTTAGAGTGGTGCACTATAATTTTTAGGGTTAAATATGTTTGTAGTCTCTAAACTTGAATGCGAAATTGGAATTCATTCCAAATTTTGATACATTTTAGTTCTTAAACTTTGAAAATGAATTGATATAGTCCTCTTAATCCAACAACAACGTTCCTTTTTTTTTCTACGTGTTAAAGGGTATTTCAAGCTAAGCTGAAATGTGTCAAACAGTATAAACAATTGAAACAACAATCTGAAATGTCGTTTGACGTATCAAAATTTTGTTATCATAGTTGGATTACGAGGACTATATATGTTGATTTTAAAAGTTTGAGGACCAAAATATATCAAAGATTGAGACAATGACGAATTTCAATATTTCAATTTTGCGTTAAAGTCTAGGGATTACAATGATCCTAATTTTTATATATTAAAAAAATTCACTGGAATTTTGGGAAAGGAATTAAAGAGACATTTAAAATATTTTTAAACTCTAATATATGTTTTTTTTATAATTCTTCAAAACAAATTTAATTGTATCAACTTTATTTCATTAATGTTTGTAAAATTAGTAAATATTTTGGTTCTCATGAATCTTTATTTGAAACTCTAATTTGAAATTACACAAATATAATTTATTTCTAAATATTTTATATTAAAAAAATAATAATACATCTCTTTGGTATTGAATATTTGATAATATTATGTTTATTTAGTTGTGATTTTTTTTATTCTTTTTAAAATATATAATTAATTAATACTAAAATTGTAAAAAATCAAGTACGAGCATAGTAACAGTACGGGTATACCCGTTACCCAGTAAGGATGCTAATGGGATAAAAATGTTATACCTTTTTTATTATAGATATGGAGATGAAATGTATTTTTTCTTTAGAGATGAATATGAGATAATGAAACTTGTCATCATCCCACCTGTTACCGTCCCTTGCTTATCTCCTGATTCTACCAAACCTCTCACACCATAGTAGATTATGGCTCATGTTGTAGTCCTACTTGGTTTCTCACACACACATTCAGTTTAAAATCTCAAACCTCTGATTTTTATATGCAAAATATTTTCCTCTCGGTCACTGAGCACACAAGCTCTCTAAGAGAGACAAAGCTTGGAGTTTTTAAAACTTAGACTCACCTAGAAAGCATTCTCACTCACTTAGCGAGCTACCCTTCGAGATATACTTGACCAACTAGTCCTAACTTACTCAATAACCAATTTCCTTTGAGTCCTCTAAATTTTAATTAAGTAAATTACGCTGATTTATGAAAACTGACTTGAGCATTTTGGATTTTAAAATCTGAAATTTCACTCGCTGGGCATTTTACTTGTCTAGCAATTCGAACACTGTGACTCCTTTTCATAAGAGTTGTCTGTGAAGTAAAACAACTTCCATTTTTTGGATTTTAAACTTTGAAAACTTTCTTAGTGAATAGTGGGCTGGTCCGAGCAAATCTACATGATTAATATTGAGTTAATAGCATATGCATGCAAAACTTTCAAATTTTGATTACAGAGAAAAATAAAAATGATCTTACCCAAAGAAAATTATAGTCAGTTAGAATTGATCTCTTATATATTAGGATCTTATGACAACTCCTAATCTTCAAAACAATGAAAAAGAAAAACAGAAATGTAGAAAGAAGGTAAAAAAAGAAAATAAAATAGTTTTTATTTATAAATTTTAATAATAAAATATTTAAACTACATTTATAAATAACTATTTTTTAAAATCTTTACAACCTTAATCATATACACGAAATTCTCACAAATGTTTTCAAACTAATCCCCACAAATACTCACAGAACATAAATCATGCCTACCAAATAATCCATAATACTTGTGAAATCCATGCCCTTAACTAAACCTCGATGGATAGTGTGGACAGGGTTCAGAAGACTCATGGTATAAAAAAATGGATGAAGGAAGAAAAATGTGACACAATTGAAGAAAACTCATATTTCTTGTTAATTTTGTTTTGAATTTTTATTTTGTAGAAAATACTTATAAATTTTGTTATGAAAAAAATTTATAGGAATTGCTGCCAATTTTTTTTCAAAATATTTTTTATGAAACACTTTTTGCAACAAATTTTGTAGGAAATACTTACGAATTTTATAATTTTTTAGGAAATAATTATCCATAAATGAATTACCTGCCAATTAAAATTCTTAGAAAAAATAACAGGAAAAAGTCTTTTCTTGTAAATTTTTTTAACAAATTTGCAAGAAATTCCATGTAATATGAGAATTTTTAGTAGTGTGAGAATGAAAAAGTATATTGATTAATTCTTAAAAAACATTTTTATAATTTAAATTAATTTTTAAATAATTTATGTTAACAATTTTCTATAAGTTAACTTACAATTAAATATACTTTAATTTATGATTTTTAAAATTTTTTCCATTAACTTTTATGAAATTTTTTTATTTAAAAAGATTTGTAAGAAAATGAAAGATGTATTCAATGAAATAAAAATGTAAAATATGTTGTATTACAAATTAAGATGAATTTGAAATATATATTTTATCCATTAAATAAAAATATGAAAACATTGGAAATATTTTTTAATTTTTTGAAGTCAAAGAATATAATATATTTAAATACAGGGAGAAAAATGTTAAAGCTGAAATAAAAAACAAAAAAAATTTTAAGTACAAATATAAAAGAATATCAATAAATTTAAATTATTTATTTAATTCCTTTTAGTTAAAATAATATTTTCTTACAAAATAATTGAATCTAAATTTATTATGATTACTGTAACACAAATAATGTTCCTAATATATTTATTAATATTTTTATTACATTAAAATAATATAATTTTGTTTAAATAATTTTTAAAAATATATGTAAAATAAACATATTATAACTGTATTTAATATTTGATACACATATTATAATTGTTTTGAACCAATGTACAGAAGGAGCGAGAAATTAATTAGGTCTAAGTTCACTCAATTGCATAAATTTTGATTGGCATGGCATTGAGTGGCATTCTCCATTGTTGAGCGCCACCTTTTGCACATTTTTAGGTGTTGGGTGGCATCCAGGTGGCGCTTAACACTAATGATCATTGCAAGTTTGAGAACATTTTAGCTCAAGCGACAGTTCTTCACGTTGAGTGCCTCTTTTTGTGAATGTTGGGGCGTTAAGCAGTGCTAATGTGGCACTAAGTGCCACTTATTACGAGGGGAATGGCATGAGTGCTAGTTTCCTCTCTTGTTGTTGTTTTTATGCTCTGTTATCCTTGGTGATTGTTTTTATTGATTAAGCTACTCTGTTTATTATTTATGATTACTACAAAAAAAAATTGATATTATCGACGGTCAAAATCTGTCGATAAATTTGTTGATAAAAAAATTAATTATCGACGAATTTTATCGACGGAATTTAAGTTATGTAAGTACTGACAAAATTTTTCGACAAAAAAATTTATCGATAAATGAAATCTGTGTTACAGACGAATTTTTTCGTCAGTAATAAAATATAAAAATTCGTCGGTAATTCAAATTTATCAACTAAAACATATTCGTCAATAAAATTCTGTCGGTAATTCCATTATTTTTTGTAGTGGATTAAAAATGAATATAAGAATGATGTTATGAGCATGTGGAATGATGATGTTTAAAGATTTTCAAGGAAATTTTTTGTGATAGTATTATTAATGTATGACTTGATATATGAGATGTTAGGAATGAGGTGTCCTGAATTCTAATAATCATTCACACTCGAATAAAGTAGAATGAGTCATGTGGTGAGAATCGTAGGAGATCTCATTCTTTAGACTTTTTTGTGGGTGTGAAGGGGATTAACCTTGTGTGTGGTTGAGTGATAACCCCTTAAGATTAGACTCTACAGTGTCTAGGAACCCTCACAGATACACACCTCTAGTGAATTCTATATCAAAATTATGTATCCATATATTTATATTGTGTGAAAGTGATATAATTATACTAACTATACTAACTTACCATGTGACGTGATTTGTGTTTTTTTTTTCAATGATCACTTAATTGTGTCAATTAAAAAGGATATAAATAAGGATGTTCTTTTGGTGGATAACAATGAGGTTGTTGAATAATATTTAGTTTCTTGAAGTTATTTAGAAAATAATTTATTTTTCGAAAAGTTCTACTTTTTTGTTTAGTTTGTTTATATTATATTTTTATAATTATTTATTTTATTATCTGTATTAATATTTTATATTTTTAGTTTTATCAAAATTTAATATTTTATTTAATAGTTTTATATTATTAAATAAGATGTTATAAATTTAGTGTAATTATACATTTTATTAAATAAAACTATAATTTTTATTTATTAAAAAAATAAAAGTATGATAAAAAATAATTATACACATGTATATCTATATAATATTATAGACTATGAGAATATAATAATTTTATAAATTTAAAGTTTGGAAAAATAAATATTATTTTATTTATAAACACATGCATGTGGGAGTTGTGAACATTGATCATGGCATAAACATGGCAGACAAAGCCAGGCAAAGCTTGGTCGCCAAGTCGACGTCACCATCACGTGTCACCTCATTTTGCGGATCCAAATTTTTTTACCGTGTTAAATCACACTTTAGCATTTAAAGCCCATGCTTTTTCTCACCTAACATCAAATATTTTTTTAGACAATATTTTATTTAATGAACTGTATAGTTTAAAATTATATAATACAGGTTAAAAAATTTATTTTTTTATTAAAAAGTTGCGACTCATAATTTGGTTCTGTTTTTAATGACAAAATTAGATGAAACTTCTTATCAGGTTGTTCTTGTAGAATTTTGTTTATCACTTGAAAAAAATTATATCGTGTCTGAAAATGTTAATGGAGTCGGTGCTGTTTTAATATTTCTCTTTTGCACATATTTTGTTTTTATTTTATTTTCTTTAAAGTGATTATTGGTTAGGTTTCCTCACCATCATCTTATTATTTAAATTTAATTTAGTTCACTAGATATCACATAGAATGCTAAAAAAACAACTGAATTGACAAGTCAATATTATATTTTATTCAATTAAAAATATCTATAACCTTTCTAGTAACTTCTTTAAAATGTGTCAATAGCATATTGGCTATGCAGCAATAAGATATTTGGGTGGGTTTGGACATTTAATCTGTTAGTATGCGTAGGCGTCACCCACATAATAATAATATGCAATATTTTTCAAAAATTTATTGTGATGTATAGTATTTTTGTATTTAATATGATTTAATAATTTTACTTGCTATTTTATCAGTATTATATATTTATAAATACAAATTTACATTCATTTTATGCTTTAAGTTTTTTATTTAATTAAATTAAATAATAAAATATGAATCTTTAAATTTTTATGTTAAGGTTACATTTGTAATAATTTTTTTAAAATGAGATACTTAAATTTGACATAAACAAATTTGTCAACAATTTATTCCTGTAGGTCGGCTCACATGTCAGTACATCTCAATATGTTAACTACATTTCAAACTTACGTAGTTAATTTTATTAATGATAAAATATTTATACATATATTAAAAATAATTTGTGAAATAGTATTTTAAAAATAAATTAGGATTAAAATAAATTTCTATCAAATTTTAATAAATAAAAAATATATTAAAATAATATATTAAATAAAATACTTTGTAAAACTAAAAGAAACTTATGCTTCTATATTTAATATATAATATTATGACATATTAATAAATTATTTATTATATAATCAATTAAAAAAAAGTGATATTTTTTAACAAATTGTCACTGTTTGTGCAAATAATAAATTACGTAAAATAATAGATAGAGTAAAATAACTAAAATATATATTGAATGTAACTCAAAAGTATTATTTTAAAATTATGTGTGATTGTTAGTGATGAAATACATAATAAATAAGAGGAAAAAAGTAAATTTGGCTATGTATCTAGAGCTATCAAAATGAATAATTCGGTTCGACCAGGCTCGACCCATTACGGGTTGATGATTTAGTGAACCAACCCAACTCGGCTCACTTTTTAGTGAGCCAAAAAAATTCGAACCCGGCCCGACCCTCCACGGGTTGGCGGGTTGACTCACGGGTTCACTTAATTAAAAAAAATATTATTTTTTTATTTTTATTTTTTAATCAAAACTAAATTGTAATTCTAATTAAAATCTAAATAAAAAAATACAAATTATTTATGTGTTGGATAAAAAAATAACTTAACATGACCTAAATGTAAAGCCAACTTAATAAAAATAATAAAAAACACTTGTGTGACCCTTTTATCTGCGGGTTGGTGAGCCAACCCGGCTCACCACGGGTTCAACCCGGATGAGTCGGGTTCTAAATGAGCCAGGTCAAAAATCAACCCGTATTAAAATTTATAAACAAATTTCAACACAATCCGGTTCGAATCCGTAATGAACCGGGTTGACTTGCGAGTTCCAACCTATTTTGAAAGCTCTATATGTACCAAATTCTTTTAAATGGTGTCCATAGTAGGAGATATCAAGTATGTGAATCCTACGCTTACCGTGAGTTTGATAATAGATAAATAATGAAAACGAAAAAGAAAAGTAGTTATCTGATAGATAAATGTGAAGAAATAGAAAGATATTTTTCTCACCACACAGCACGGGAGAAAAAGCATAAAAGAAATTGTGGAACTCAACATAAATAATTATTTTGTGCATAAGCAAATTTTCATTCACAAAACAATTCCATAATTATAATGGATTATTGTACTTAGGGATAGAAGTGTAGAAAAATATATGTATTAGACACTCATCCTTCTCTTAGTTTGTTCATTTAAAGAATTTGTATTATAAGAAAACTAACATAAACACACCACACTAAGTTAATATATAAAGTAATTTTATATTTATTAAAAAAGGAAATAAATAGAGATAAAGAAGAGAAAATAATTGTTAATGAATGAAAAAAAAGGAAATAACTGTTAGAATAGTTTTATAAAAAACATGTAAAAATAAATATTAGTCTTTAAAATGTTTGAGAATAAAAGTATATCAAAGTTTCAAACATAAATGAAATTTTGATTTCATGTAAAAATTCATAAACTAAAAATATACTTATTATCCAAAAATATCTACATGTTATACAATTTTCATTAAGATACTATACAACAAAAACAAAGTTATTATTAGAAATTTATTCCTTTTATATGATAGGCTAAACCTATATGTATAGTTTATTTTGTATCACACAGTTGACTAAATTGTGGGAATGAATCTCTTTCAATTCTTACCATATGATACTTTTACTTATATGAGTAGAGTGAAGGATCATATATTTCAAAATCTCAATTTCAATACATAATCTAAACATCTCAACTTAATATTTTTTCCATGAACTTGTGTCTCCTCACCTCCTCCTCCGGTTCAACTTCTTTGTTTGAAGAGATTCTCAATTTGGAGCTTATCTTTGAGAACCATTTTCGTGACTTAATTTAGTTGGGGTCTTTGATTTATTTAGGGTATTGTTTTCAATTTGGAGTCTTCGATTTTGTTTAATTAGGGTTTGTTTTTTATTTTGTGGCTTTAATTTAACATGATTCTGTATTGATTTTATGGCTTCAATTTTATTTTTATTTTGGGATTGACTTCAATTTCTTTACCAATTCATGAATGTGGAATTGGTATCGTAAAATTTAATTATTTTTGTTAAATTTATGCACGAAAGAGAAGTTATGAGTCCACCAGTCATGTTTTACTAAAGTTAACACACTTGGTGAATTTTGCCTTGTGTGGCAAAAGTTCTACTCACGTGTCACTAATTGCCGAAAGATTTTATAAAAGTGGCTGCAATGAGTAAGAATTGACTTGTCCATAGACCAAAACTCTCACAGTTTTAAATTAAGTAAATATTATTCGGTGAAACATGACTCACCAAACTACAAAATACTTCGAATTTTCAATTAATTAAATTTTTTTCGAACAAAAATAGACTGGTCTAACGATTCTAAATAATTAAAAAATATCAATAAAATATATTTTTATTAAAAATTCTTAAATTACATAAAATTTTTCTTGCGAATTTGTTATAAAATTTGTAAGTATTTTTTATAAAATTTATTGTATAAAATATTTTAAATAAAATATTTTAAAAAAAAATTGGTAGCAACTTTTTACAATTTTTTTTCACAATAAAATTTGTCAGAATTTCTTAAGAAATAATTTTCAAAATAAAATTAGCATAAAATATAAATTTAATTAAAAAAGTAAACATTTTTGCATAAAATAATGTCACTTACAATTACAAAATCAGAAATGGTATCCAAAATTCCAGTGTTTGAATTTTACTTCAAATTCATTGTTTTGGCACTATACTGCAGTTCAGTTTGATTATCGGTTTAACCCTAAATCGATCTTGAACTTAGTTTATATATATATATATATATATATATATATATATATATATATATATATATATATATATATATATATATTTTTATTTTTTTTTA
>Ga0214545_1004059_pt1 | contig 27604 bp, 34 predicted proteins | sample CNSS4metaG_FD_160064 | JGI IMG/M metagenome (GOLD analysis project Ga0214545, IMG submission 160064) | Root nodule microbial communities from cowpea collected in UCLA plant growth center, Los Angeles, California, USA - CNSS4 | ecosystem: Host-associated > Plants > Roots > Nodule | place: USA... | reverse complement strand
AATTTTTTTCAATCTCTAACTGGTGTTGAATGGAAACAGAATCGGTGTGTGAACATGATAGCACGTTTGTTCCATGCTGAAATTGGAGAAGATGAGAATGCTATTGGAGCCGGAACAGTTGGCTCATCAGAGGCCATAATGCTGGCAGGGCTGGCATTCAAGAAGAAGTGGCAGAACAAGCGCAAGGCAGAAGGCAAGCCTTATGATAAGCCTAATTTGGTGACTGGCTCCAATGTGCAAGTATGTTGGGAGAAATTTGCGAGATATTTTGAGGTGGAATTGAGGGAAGTGGAGGTGAGAGAAGGATACTACGTTATGGATCCTGCGAAAGCAGTTGAGCTGGTTGATGAGAACACTATTTGTGTGGCTGCAATATTGGGTTCAACTTACAACGGAGAGTTTGAAGATGTGAAGCTCTTGAATGACTTGCTGCTACAAAAGAATAAACAAACTGGGTAAGTAATATTGAATTAAGTAGCTATGATCATCAATTGAAGTGTTACTGATTTGGTATGGTTATGACATGACAGATGGGATACACCAATTCATGTGGATGCTGCAAGTGGTGGTTTCATTGCTCCTTTCCTTTATCCAGAGCTGGAGTGGGATTTCAGGCTGGCATTGGTGAAGAGCATAAATGTGAGTGGACACAAGTATGGTCTTGTTTATGCTGGTATTGGTTGGGTTATTTGGAGGACAAAGGACGACTTACCCGAAGACCTTGTGTTTCATATCAACTACCTTGGAGCTGACCAACCCACCTTCACCCTCAATTTCTCTAAAGGTCCTTCTTTACAACCTTGTGTTCCATATCATTACATGACACCATGTACTTACCTTGTCACATCTTCACTTACAGGTTCTAGTCAGATCATTGCTCAATACTATCAGCTAATTCGTCTTGGCCAAGAGGTGAGTTCATATTTGGATTATGGTGGATGAAGCATTTTGTCTTAGAAGCGTTTGATGAACTTGGATATATATACGCTTACCCGTGTTGTTGAATTAACTGTAGGGTTATCGAAGCATAATGGAGAACTGCAGAGAAAACGCAATGGTGCTGAAGGAAGATTTGGAGAAGAGTGGGCGCTTTAACATACTCTCAAAAGACGATGGTGTTCCTGTGGTGGCATTTTCTCTGAAAGACCGAAGGCAATACGATGAGTACAAGATATCAGAGATGCTGCGGCGCCATGGTTGGATCGTGCCAGCTTATCCAATGCCACCTGCTGCTCAGCACATAAATGTTCTCCGTGTGGTGATCAGGGCTGAGTTTTCACGCACCCTTGCTGAGCGCCTTGCGTTTGACATACACAATGTGCTGCATGAGCTTGAAAAGGTGCATCCACCCACAAAGACCAATAACACTGAGGAAGTGAACAAGTCCTTGGTTGATTCCGAGGTCAAGAAAACTGCAATGGATACACAGAAGGAAATCATTGCTCAAGAATCCAACAAACGTCAGAAAATCATGGCTTCCTAGTTAGGGAGCTATCTCACTATGCCAACTAAATACGCCACCTCTATTTGTTTTTAACTACATTCAAGATCCGCACCGTTAACTATATTTCATTTTTCGTTCCAAAATATCATAGTTGATTTGTTTTTTTATATTTCGATGTCGACTGAGATTTGTAATTCAGTATATGTATAATGTAGTTTTTTTTTTGTTGTTAAAATATCCACCTCGTGATTCTTGTTTAAAAGTTTGGCTCTGGTTATTATGAGAAACTCTTCAGGTGCACTCCCTCCGTAACTTACATTCTTGGCGGTGTTGAAAACATTTTTTTAAGGTGTACATTTGCTGTGGTCATGAATAATTACACTTAATGAAATAAAGAGGCAGGAAATTCGTGAGAGACGATAAATGGAAGGAATGACGAACAAGGTAAATAATAAAAGAATTAAGGACTACTACAGCTGACAAACAACAAATTTATAATTCTTATTATGATGAATTTTTTTATTGGGAAATATTTTAGTAAAGCGGTTTTTAATAAATTAAGTGGTATGGGTAAGGGGAAAAAAAAAAGAAGAAAAGAGAGAAAGAGGAGAAAAAATGGAAACGGTTCGATGATGCAGTGATGGTGTGATGACAGTGGTGTAGTGGTGTAGTGGAGTAGTGATGATGAGCATGACAGCAGTGGCGACCAAAGGTAAAGGAAAAGGAGAGGAAGAAGAGGAAGAGGAAGGCGAGAAAGAGGGCAAAAAGGAGAGGAAGAGAAGAGGAGGGAGAAGAACAGAAAGAATAAGAAAAAAAACAGAAAAAGAAGAAAATAAGAAGAAAAAGACTCCATGACGATATTTACACACGAATTATTAGGGCATGGTATTTATCGACAAATATTTATCATATCAACATATTTTTTTCTGTCTACAATTATCAACAAATTTTTTAATTAATTTGTAAAATCTATCAATGAATATTTTATCGATGAATTGTTGGTCAAGTCGGTAATTTGTCGATAAACTCAAATTAGGATCAAATTTTTTCTATTACCAATGAATTTTTTCTATTGATATTTTGTTCTTTTCTAATAATGATCTTGCTTGCACATTGTCATTTTCAATTGCCTTTTGCGTTATGGTCCTTCTTTCCATCGTGGATTAGTGTTGTTTAATTCTTGTTTTTTCAGTATATTTTCTTAATTGTTTTTTAAGTGTAAATTAGATAGAACTTAATGTTATTGTATCTATTAATTTAGAATATACTATGAAAAGTTAGAAAAAATATTGTTAAGCGTGTTGGTATGGAGTCTAACGATGTTTGATCCCAACAAATATTGTTCGATCTTTAAATTTCATCTAGTGAATAATTTATTTATTTTTCACTTTTAAAGATGGTTCATGCGATAAATCATCGTCATTTGTTGTTTTTTTTTTCTTTTCAATTGTATGACGGTAAGGCACTTGTCTATTATTGTTTTTCTTTTCACTTATAACAATGGTATTCAATTGAACTATTGTTATAAGTAAAAAATCAATGACGATTGCAACTTGAGTCAATTATTTATCATTTAGAATGACAAACTTATATCTACCTCTATGTATCATAAATCATAGTTCAAAGTGTTTTTTAAACTTTGTCTAGCACTTAGAACAACACTAGTGTCCCTTCCTTGAATTAAGGTGTCAACCATAGAAAAATAACTTTAGCCTAATTCATGCAAAGGTCATGATCATTCATATGTCAATGAACATGATTTCCCAACCTAACACCCATTTAATCAATTACTGACCATAAGTAAACATATTTGGCCATCAGTTTAATCATTGTTATTGACAATGAAGTCCAAGGATATGAACAAAAATTATGTAATGAAAATAATTAAGGAACATGTTCCATCAAACATTACTCAAAGCAAGTAGAGACTAGGAGGTTTATGACATTTATAAAGATTATGCAAATGATATGCATATTTAACCCACCACACAACATACTTAACCATAATTGTCAATCATTTTAACCAATATATTTTGCAAGCTCAAAACCATTCGTGAAATCAATAAGACTTACCCTAACCAAGGATTCAAGCATAAAAAATACCTTATCCAACATGAGAAAGCTTGTTTCTTCTCACTTCCTTGGATCCTCTTTTAGAAAGTCCAATGGTATCTCATATCTCTTTGGCAATGATCATGGCATAAACTTTGTTAACCTCCTCGTTTGTTAAGACACATAGCAAACTATGCCTAGCCTTTTGCATTCAATTGAAACTTTTATCTTTGATTTTCATTCCAAGTGTTGCCTGGAAGAAACTATCCATTGTCATCAAATGGCGTACAATAACACGAAATAGTTATTCACATCACCTAATTTATGTCTAACCATAAAATAACACATGTAAAAAAAACCATGCTAGCATTTTTGTAAACATGTTTTACGTTGGACCTAAACTGATCAACGTAACCATAATAGGTCTGAGGTAAATTTACATGGGATAAGTGCATCCCTAATGTAAATTTATGTTGAACCTATTATGGTCATATGTAAAAGACATCCTTTACGTTGGATTGGTGTAGGTACGACGTTATCTATTTTAAATTTTAGAGTGAACCTTTTCCTCCTCACTTTTCCTTGCAAAAAAAAGTTGTTGCAACTTAGGTTTTATTATCCGATCGACAAAGGTGTGAGTTGTGGAGTCTGTATATCTGACCAAAATAAGTGGTTTCTTCATCTCTAGTGGTGGTTTTCTCATGAAGTTACTCTTTGTATGATTAGTTTCTCCAATGAGGTTAGTTTGTTACACATTCTTATTGTCACAATGACTATTTTGGGGAACCTAATCATGGTTATTCATAAATGTTCCCTTTGGTTATGTCGAATATGTATTTTATGGTTAATACATATGCGTTATTCGAAATTTGTATGGTTGAATGTCTTAAATTAGTTTATTAATATACATTTTAGTTTTTACATTTTAAAAAGTGATACAAAGTATAGTGAAATTAATTTATTAGTTTATATAAGATTTCTTAGGTTTTTTAATTTTAAATTTAGATGTAGACACTAACAAACCTTAGTTTCCGTTTGAAATTTAGTGTGAATGATTAAACATTATTTGTTTGTATTAAATTTGAATGTGTTAAATTAGTTTATTTATATACATTTTAGTTTTTACATTTTAAAAATTGATAGAAAGTATATTGAAATTAATTTATTAGTTTATATAAGATTTCTTAGGTTTTTTAATTTTAAATTTAGATGTAGACACCGAAGAACCTCAGTTTTCGTTTGAAATTTACTATAAATGATTAAACATTAGTTGTTTGTATTAAATCTTAAATGTCCCATTGGACAGTTTGAAAATAATATTCTTCAAAATTTGTTAATACATGTACATTGTAAGCCTATGCATAAATTTGATAAAATTTTGGTTTGAACCATTTTGTGTTGTTTTCCAAATGCATACTTGATTATGGTCATATGTGACCACTTTCATTTTGTGTACTATGAAAATCAATGCGAAATGTTATCGAACTTTTACCAAATCTATGATGATAAATTTCTTTGTGCCCGTGTTAATGAATTATGGAACTTGTTTTGCCAAATGAGTAGGGTCTTTTCTTATGGGAATTAAAATTATGAAAATGATGGAGTCACTACAACATTTTTGACTTTAGGCAACATTAAATTTGCCCACAGGTATAAAAGTGTTGCTGAAACATGGAAAAGGAAACACTTTTATAAGTGTGGCTTAGTTAGTATCAAAGACAACAGTTTTCTAAGTGTTGATAATTTATACTACATTTATCTAAATGTTGCCATTAAAAAATGTGACATAATATATAAAATTGATTCAAAATAAATTAAAATTTTTTTAATTTTAAATAAAAACTCGTAGAGTCTGAAAATGCCAAAAATTAAAAGTTCCCTCCTATTAAAAACTGAACATTGCGCCAAAACTGAAAACACATATACACTGTGCTAAGACTAAAATGCTCTCCCAAAACTAAAATAAAAAACTACTACTCTCCACCCAAACTTAAAACCCAAAACATTTTTCATTTCCCTCCTTCGAACCTAAGTGCAAAAAACCTAAACCAAATGTCACCCTGTGCCTAGGGATGGCAAAAATACCCGCGCCTGCGGATATCCACGGATAAAATTCGCAGCGGATAGTTACTGCTCACGGGTATTTATTACCCGTGGTAGCGGGTATTTTAATACCCGCTTATAAACGGGTCGGGTACGAGTATCATACTATCCGTACCCGCGGGTACCTGTTACCCGTAAAAAATTAATTAAAAATTAATTTATATTTTATTAAGTTAAAATTTAACTAAAATTAAAATTAACAGTATATTTTATTATGTCAAATTTAATTATTATTAAAATTTAATTATTATTAAAATTTAATTTAATTTATATTTTATTTTTATAATTTATATTAAAAATTTTACAAAATATATTTTTTTTAATATTTGCGGGTATCGAGTATCCACGGGTACCCGCAGGTTTTAAAAATATCCGTGGATATTTTTTAAGCGGATACCCGGCGGGTAAACGGGCGGGTAGGCACTATTTGTAGTTAATTAATACAGGTAAGACCTGAGAAAATTAAATAGTTAATTAAATAATTATTTAATAAATGCAAGTAATAGAAGCCTTTAAGACATTTAATGTATAGTGCTATGACGTGGAAAAGTACTTGCTCAAGTGTTTAAGAGTACTTTAATTATGTGAGAGGACTTGGGTTCGAGTCTTATGTATGTCAATTGTGTGTTATTTTTATTTGTGCATTATTTATTGATATACTTGAATGCTAGACGTGATAATAAAATCCTAAAATTGTAGGAATTATCACAAATATGAATTTGTTGATTTGGTTGTGCATTTGACTTGGCAATTGTTGGGATGTGGGTTCAAACCTTGATAAGAACAAAATTAATTTTCATTTTGGAAAATTTCTTTTGCATGGTATTGAAGAGACGTAGAAACCCTAGATGTATAGGGAGGGCTAAGAAACAATCAAATAACGATTCATGATAACGTTGTTGGAGTGCGAGAGAAGGCTAAGAGAGCTTTTGGGTTAGAGACACATCAAGAATTCGATTTTTAGAGCAAGGATTCCACGTAAGGGGAGTTGCTTTCATATGTTTCCATTGTAAATAATGTACAGTGTATTGTGCGACTCTTCTTGTATGATAATTTCCCTGGCTTGTGCTGTTTTGCGCAAGTTTCTGGGGTTTCGTCCAGGAACCGCCTGGCGGGTAGGCATATACCGCCAGGCGACGCATTAGTTTTAACTCAGTTTTGGGTTCTGTGGCATGAGCTGCCTGGCGGCGTGACGAAACCACCAGGCGATGTGCGTGGATTGTCACGGGTTTGCTGTGTTTATATGAATTTGATAAATTGCTGAGTTTCCAGTTGATTTCCTATATTTCTGTGATTATATAATGCCATGATAGTCCTATTTTTAGGGTGCTTGCGATCATACTGGGATGTGTACAGGGAGGATTTGTATTGAGGCCAAGAGGTTATTGTAAACCCTGAAGTTAAGGGCGATTAGGAGGGGATTGGAAGTATATGATGCGTAAGGTATAATACTATTGAGAGTGGGTTTAGAAAATCATTTAAGAATGGTTGTATTCTGTTATGACCAGATGTTGGATCAAATTCTGGGAAAAATGGATGTTTGACATAGGTACAAAAATCTGGATTTTTACCCAGGTGCTGATGTACCGTCTGGCGGTATCTAATTGGCCGCCAGGCGATAGTGGCTGTTTGGGGTTGTTTTGTAAGTCTGTTATAGAGGCTACGAGAGAATAGACCAGTGAATGGAATTAGGAGGGAGTCCCTATTGGCTGAATGATAAGGATGAAGAAATAGAGAATTAGCAATGATATAAGTAGTGCATGTATTTGAGAAAGTGTACTTGTGATGCATTGATGTCTTATAGGTACCTTAGTAAGGATAAATAATTTGACATGTGAGTATTGGGGAAGAAGAGTATAACTTAAATTACTAAGTGGGTTATATGGTTCTGTGTTTTGGCAAGACAATCAATAATAGTGGAACAATGAAGGAATATATTGGTTATTGGAGTATAATAAATGGAGAGGATTGGAATTGGGAATAGTGGGGACAAGGAATTATTCTAGTATAAGCTCTATTACGACTAAGATGGTGATTGGAGTTAATTTCGTTTGATTAGTGTAAGTACAATTAGGTGGATCAACCATGTTCTAAGCTTAATTTAGCCATTAAGCGTGTATAGGAAACTTGAGAAATGAATGATGAGAATACGTGGTCCTATGGGTATGAGGGATAGGTAATTGAATTGATGGTGGGATGGTTTGGAAATTCACATGTTCTGAGAAACAAGTGTGCAATGCCATTTTTCGAGTAATCCAGAGTGGAGAATATACCAGTTTCGGGTGTCAAAAAACCAGCAGGAGTGATCTACTGGTATGGCGTCTGGCGGCATGCTGAGGCAGCCAGGTAATAGGACCAATAGGGAAGCCCAGCATCGCGTGGCGCCTGGCGATAGGATGGAACCCACCAGGCGAGAGACCTGTAACAAGGGGTCTGGAAGGGATTGGCGCCTGGTGGTGTTGACTAGACCGCTAGGCGGTCTGGGCATATTTCGCCTGGTGGCGCTTAGGCTGCGCCAAGCGATAATGTTGCTTTTAACGGTTTCTGTGTGTGTTGTTTTAACACAATGATGCGATACTTCGTTCAGGAGATGTTGTGCCATGAGCGGGTAAGTTCATGGATGGTGGTTAACATGTGATGATATGAGCGGGGAGGTTCATATCCAGTTACTCTCGCGTGGGGATAAGAGCGAGGTAGGTTCGTATGTTCTGTGCCCACGCTTGAGAGATGTTGCGTGCGGGGAGGTACGTGGCTGGTGGATCACATGTGTTGGACTACGGGCAGGTAGGTCCGTAGAGGCAGGACCACGAGCTGGCAGGTTCGTGTGAGCATCATATTCCTGAGTTCAAGGCTAACCAATTGTGTGATTTGAAGGCTGAAAAGCCTTGGGGTTTAAGGTCTTGGCCAAGAACTAATTAGGAAGGATAAGATGGGAGTATTATTTATCTTGTTGTTATTATATATGTCTTTTCTTTTTCTATCAACTCACCCTTTCTGTTTGTGATTGGCGGTGATCGTGTGATTCGTTACACGACAGCAGATGCTGATACAAGTGATGCTGAGGATGCTTAAACGACGGAGTGAGGGCTAGTTGGGACTAGAGCTAGAAATTTTTACTATGTTTTTCTTGTTTTATTTGGAACATTGGAACTTGTAATATCGTTTGGTTTAATTCCATTTTGATTTTTTCGCATTGGATATTAAATTTTAAATATTCCCGCGTTTGGGATTAATAATATCGAGACATTTTAAATAAGTATTATTCCTTAGGGATGTTACAGGTATGCCAACACACTTTACTCAGTGCATTGTTTAATGACTTGTTCAATGTGTATTGTTCATACAAGGAAACGAAAGAAATTTGGGATTCGTTGATCCTCAAATGTATTGTTGAAGACGTAGTCAAACAAATATTCATCATAGGAAACTACTACCGCTGGGAGTTGATTGAAGATAAAGACATAAAGACCCAAATCAATGAATATCATAAGTTGCTTGAAGATATCAAAGTAGAGAACATAATCCTTCCTGATGAGTTTGTTTTAGAACTCTTAATCGAGAAACTACTATCATCTTGGACTGACTATAAACAATAGTTGAAACAAAGACACAAGAAGTTGTCGCTTCAAGAGCTCATTATACACATAATAGTCGAAGATACCAATAGGTAGGAATGTGCTACTACAAGGGCCAAAGCATTATCTGCAAAAGCTAAAATTGTAGAAGAAAAACTTGCACCAAAAAGGTACGAGAATAAACCTGATCACAATAAGAAAAGTAATTTTTGAAATTCCTGTCCCAAAGGATCTAACCCTACCTTTAAGAAAAAGGGAAATTGCTTCGTATGTGGGAAGCCTAGTCATCATGCACCTCAGTGTAAGCATAGAGCAAGAAACGACAATCCTCCTAGGGAAAATATAGCTCAAGGGGAAGATACTATAGTTGCGATCGTTTCATAAGTAAATTTGATGACCAATGTGAGTAAGTGGGTGGTAGACTCTGGTGCTACCAGGCACATCTGTGCAAACAGAAGTGCTTTTACCTCCTATACCAGTGTAGGGGAAGGAGAAGAACACGTCTATCTTGGTGATTACAGAACAACTTCTGTCCTAGGGAAAGGAAAGGTTCTTCTGAAACTCACATCGGGGAAGACTATGGCCTTGAGTGATGTGCTACATGTGCCCTCTATTAGAGTTAATCTAAATTTGTAGCACTACTGGGAAAAGTTAGGGTTAAAGTGTCATTCGAATCTAATAAGATTGTAATGACAAAAATAATGTTTTCGTGGGGAAGGGATATTGTGATCAAGGTGTCTTTGTACTCAATATTTCATAAATTATTAATGAATCTTCTTCTACTTATATCGTTAACTCGTATAATATATGGCATGCTAGATTAGGACATGTGAATTCTTCGTATGTTATGAAATTGCAATGACTATGATTAATTAATATGCATGATAAACAAAGTGGTAAATGTGATATATGTGTAGAATCTAAAATAACAAAGAAAACTTGTTATCCTATAGAATGTCAATCTGATTTGTTAGGGTTAATTCATTCTGATTTAGCCGACTTAAAACAGATTATGTCTAGAGGTGGTAAAAAATTATTTTGTAACCTTTATAGATGATTATTCCTGGATACACTAAAATGTACTTAATCAAGCATAAAGATAAAGCTTTCGATGTGTTTTTAAAGCATAAGACAGAAGTAGAAAATCAATTGAATAAGAAAATTAAAAGGATTAGATCAAATAAAGGTGGTGAATATGTTTTGTTTAATGAATATTGTCTTAGAGAAGGTATCATCTATGAAGTAACCCTACCATATTCACCTGAGTCTAATGGAGTAGCTGAGATAAAGAATAGAACTCGTAAGGAAATGATGAATGCCATGCTTATTAGTTCTAGTGCACTTGATAACCTTTGGGGAGAAACCCTTTCTTACTATATGTTTTTTACAAAATAGGATACCTCATAAGAAAACTAGTAAAACACCTTATGAGTTGTGGAGAGGTTATCAACCTAATCTTAAATATCTAAGAGTGTGGGGGTGCCTAACTAAGGTAATGTTACCCAATCCTAAGAAAACAAAAATAGGCTCTAAAACCTCTGATTGTATGTTTTTAGGCTATGTTGAACATACTGTTGCCTATAGGTTTCTTTTTCTTAAAAATGATGAAATTGAACATAATACTATTGTGGAGACCAAAAATGTTGAGTTCTTTGAACATATATATATTTCCTTTAAAGGTTAGTGAGACACTTGAACATTCTATAGATAATAATAATGATGCCATGTGTGAAGTTTTGAGAAGAAGTAAAAGACAAAGGAAGGAAACTTCTTTTGCAGATGACTTTTATACCTATCTAGTTGGAAATGATCCAACAAGCTTTCTAGAGGCTACTAGAGTTCCTAATGCAAAAAAATGGGATAAGCCCATCAGGACTGAAATTGAATCAATTCAAAAAAATAATACTTGGACCTTAGTAGATTTGCTTAAAGGAGCAAAACCCATTAGTTGTAATTGGATCTTTAAGAAAAAGTATCACCTAGATGGATTCATAGATAAGTATAAAGCAAGGTTAGTAGCAAAAGGTTTTACTCAAAAAACCAACATAGATTACTCTGACACCTTTGCCCTTATGACTAGGATTTCCTCAATCCGAGTTTTGTTAGCCTTAGGAGCTACCCATAAGCTAGTAATACATCAAATGGATGCTAAGACAACTTTTCTAAATGGTGATTTAAAGGAGGAAATCTATATGACTCAACCTGAGGGGTGTGTTGTCCCTGGTTAAGAAAATAAGGTATGCAAGCTTTTAAAATCTTTGTATGGGTTAAAACAAGCACCTAAACAATGGAATGAGAAACTAGATAGTGTCTTATTATGTGATGGTTTCTTACCTAATGATGTTGATAAATGTGTGTATTCTAAATCTGAAAATGGTGAATATGCCATTATATGTTTGTATGGGGATGACATGATAATATTTGGTACAAACATTGATATAGTTTCTAGAACTAAATTGTTTCTAGGATCTAATTTGAAATGAAAAACATGGGTGAAGCCAATGTGAATTTAGGTGTTAAAATCATAAGGAAGGGAGATAATATATTACTATCCCAAGAACAATACATTAAGCAACTTCTTAGGAAGTTTGGATATTATGAGTTCAAACCAGTGAATGCCCCTTATGATGCTAACTCCAAATTAATGAAAAATAGAGGAGAATCTGTTTCTCAACCTCAGTATACCCAGATAATTGGGAGCTTACTGCACTTAATGAGCTTTTCAATACCTGATATTGCTTACGTAGTAGGTAGACTGAGTAGGTACACTCAATGTCCTAATCAGGAGCATTGGGATGCACTTGCAAGACTTATGAAATACTTACGAGGTCCAATGGATTATGCCATTGAATATAGTGGATTTCCTGTTGTACTAGAAGGGTATAGTGATGTTAACTGGATCTCTGATTCAAATGAGACAAAATCCACTAGTGATTATGTATTAACACTTGGGGGTGGTGCGATTACATGGAGATCAGTCAGGAAAACAATTATTGCAAGATCAACAATGGAATCTGAGTTTGTTACTCTCGAAATGGCTGGTAGTAAGGTTGAGTGGTTGAAAAACTTCTTAGCAAACATTCCTCTAGGAATGAAACCAACCCCATCTGTTTCAATTCATTGTGATTGCCAATCGACAATATCTAAAGCTAAAAGCAAGAACTACAATGGGAAGAACAAACATATTCAATTGAGACATAATTTGGTTAAGTAGTTGCTAAAGAGTGGAATTATTTCCATTGATTATGTGATGTCAGAAAAAAATCTAGTAGATCCTCTGACTTAACCCTTAGGAAGAAACATGATGTTAGAAATATCGAGGGGAATGGGACTTAAGCCACTTGCAAACAAACAAGTGATGGCAACCCAACCTTTGTGATTGGAGATCCCATGAATAAGGTTCATATGGATAAAAACAAGTCCCTTGTTAGTTCTGATAATACTTCTAAATCAATTATGTCCATTCCTATGGTGTGTGTGTGAAAGTGCTAGAGACTGCATTTTTAGAGGTTAAACTTTGTGATTAAAATTCTCTATGGTGTAAGAATTTTAGTTTAAACAAAGTTTTAATGATTTTCATATCCCTTATGCGTGGTGTATGATTTGTAGCATACACTTGATGAAATCACCTATATGAGTGTCAAGTGGGGCCACTTGTATGAGATCTTTGCGTGATCTCTAGAGCACTCATGAACATCGGGCATGCGCATGGCCTAGTAAGCGAAACACAACGATAACAACAAAGAATTGTGGGGGTATATTGTGATTGATGAACCTCTAATACACATCAAGTGTCTTTGGTTCATATATCTTTCTATACTAATTACACTGTGTGTTAAGTTTCCCAATCTAAGGCTGGTTCATATAGCTTGCTATACCAGCTCTGATGCATTACATCCTATGTGAAACCCAAAATTTTCTCTTTTTTTTCTTTTTATCTCTTATCTTTTGCAATATGTGGGGGATTGTTAAATATATAACATGTATATTGAGAAAGTTGTTGCACAATTTGAGTGATAGTTTCCCCTTTTTTCGGATGCAGTTTTTTAATATTAGGTTGTTTCATATATTTCTTTTGCAGGCCATGAATTTTTGTCCATTTATGCCTTCATCCACCATTTATAAATAGAGCATCATTCTCCTCCCTCAAACACACACTTCCATACTCTCATTCATTCTGTCTCATTCTCTTCTCCTTTCTCTCTTATATTTCTTCTTTCATTTTAGGTTTATTTATTTACTCTTTTTAAGAGTTATCTTGCTAGTTCTGAGATCCTCGAAAATTCCGAGTAGTTCCTGTTGTATATTGAGGGGCTTGTGCAATACACCGCGGATAAGTCCTTAAGGGTAGTGAATCTACATGCCTTAGGAAGTCTTTTTGGTTCGTGATTTTGTCAGCTACTACAATAATTTCACTTTCCTTTATCTGATATTTGTAATTTGATTTGGTATTTAAAAAATTTAACCTTAATGATTGACCTATAATTTTTCCTACCTTTAGTTATGTGCTGATAGACATTAAGAAAAGTTTGATTGATCCTTAGAAAAATTTGAAGAATTGAAATAAGCAAGACTATGTGCAAGAAACTAGACTGGGTTTGGTGTTTTGATAAGATGAGAAATGATGGGTATTCCTATGTTCGTGAGATGTATGGCTTTTTTCTCTTTCTATTTTCTTTTTGTTCTTAATTTGAATGTTATAATTTCAATACAAGGTTATTTATTTACATATAGTAGAGTTTACATTTGAGGGGGTGCTAAATTTTGATTGTTTTATCAAATTTACTAAAGCTACTTAATGATAATGAATCTCTCGGGAAGTCTATCACCCAGCTTGGTCAACTATCCCATCTTGACATAATGTGAGTTGCGTGATTTTATTTGTTCTCTAGAAACAAATTATGTATCAAAAGAAATAGTGGTAATATCTATGGCATGCTAATACTTTCATTGTTTTATGCTGGAAGGGATTTCATGTGGAATAATGATACTAGAGTCATCATGCTTCAATCATTGTGTATTGTGCTTGATAACTCATAAGCATACTGCATTTGCTATAAAACTATAATCTGGCATGACTACAAATGTTATGATTTCTTTGTATGTGATTGGTGAAGGTTCTTTCCATTTAGCAACTAGCTTTTAGGGAAGGGTTCTTCTAGTTACTATCTCTTGAGAGAAAAAAAATGCAAGGATACACACATTTCCATGATTTGTTGTGAGCAAAAAGGTTGATTTGTTGGATAATTATTTGTTTAGCAACAGAACTATCGGCATGCATGTAGCTACAAGTCAATCAATGGAAATAGTATACACCATGATTAATGAAAGGAAAGAAAAGAAAAATGAAACTAAGTGGGTAGAAGAAAAGGTAAAGGAATTTAACACTTTGAGCTTTTAAGTTGTGGTATATTGGCAAGCTTAAATCAAGAAATAAGATGGTTATAATTGTAGCTAACTTTTGAAATAAGAAAAGAACTTGGTGTCAAATGGAAATGTTCTCTTTACTTAAATTTGGTGCATTTTTTTATGGATCTTAAAGCTCAATTTTTTTAATTGTACTAGTTAGGTTTTCAATCTAATTTGGGATAGAGTAGTGTTTATAACCATTTTATGGCTCTATAAAGGAAGGCATCATTCAATCATATACAGAGATCAACATTTTGGCTTCATTTTTTCATTTTATTGTTACTAGATGCATCTTGTTCCTTCTTTATGGATGATTTATTATTGTTCTCTTGATTGTAATTTCCCTCTCTTTTTTTATGTGGTTTGGATGCACATCTATAAAGATGTATTATTGCTCACAAAAGCACTTGATCCTTTGTTATGATAATATTAGTTATTTTTTGATCAAAAAAAATGGGCTTGGAAGAGGATATTAATTAATAACTTTTTTCTTCAATAAGTTCTAAGTTCTTGTTTGTATAATTTATAGTTATATTCCATTCTTGACAGATTCTAATAGTGAGAAAAAAGCAAAATAAGTTATGTTCCAAGAGATGAACATTTTAGTCACTTAAAGTCAGAGGATTTCTTTATTTCCAAGATACAATCTTCATCTAAAAAATTATTACTTATGCTCAAAACTATACTTGATTCAAATATCTCAATGGATGAGTTTTGTAGCTTTGAAGAAGTACATGACCTTTGTCAAGGTTGAATTAAGTTACCTATAGGTACATTCAACCCAAGTAGTCCTTCACTGTTTAGGGGGATCTTTTGCAATTATGGTGAAATGGTCCTCCAATTTTCAGAACCTCACGCAATCAAAGGTAAATCATATATAAAGATTTATACACACTCTGTATGTGTTACATTTGTAGCGTGAAACTTAATTAATCAACTTGACAACATAATAGAATATTCAATTCAATTTAATAATTATTTTGTTTACTATATATGGGCAGTTGATAAATCTGCATGGATGAGGATGTATTTGTAAGAGAGATGGTTGCCGGTGTAAATCCTTGCTCGATTCGACGTCTAAAAGTAGGTTCAGGTTAAAGTTGTACCTAAACTTTAACATCCCTAAGGAATATTACTAATATTTAATAAATAAATTCTGAAATAAAATAAATACCGCATTTAAAATATAATCATTTCCCAAAAATGCGGGGAATTTAAACTTTTAATATACATGTCAAAAAACTAGCAGTCCATAATTATAAAACTGAAATAATGTTCAAATGGCTCCCAAAAGATTACATATTTATCTCAAAAGTAAAATAACAACATATAAACAAATCCCCAGCTAACCCTCGCTCCGAGTCTATGCATCTCCTGGCCCACCTGTCAAATCATCTACTCTCGGATAACAAGTTATCCGATCATCGCCACACACACACAGAAAGGGTGAGCTATGCACAATATATATAAATAGATACAAGAAATAAATATGTCGCTCATCCCAAAATAACATAAATAATATTTCATGCTTTTCAAATAACCCAACCATGACCTCATAGTCCTTCATGAGTCATATACATGTACTAGGTCTTGGGACTTCACTGTGCTCCCACGAAACTAACTCATTCGTGGTCCAACCCTATGAGCCTATCTCGCTCGTAGTCCTGCCCTACAGACTTCTCATCTGTAGTAAAACATCCAAGTCTTCTCAACTTGGACCCTGGCACGCACACAATCACCATACCATGGACTCCTCGCCCAATAGTAGCCGACGGGAACATAACAGCTCCTTGCCCATCATGCGCCCGACACATGTAATCACCATACTAAGGACTCCTCGCCCATTAGTAGCTGACGGGAACTCAACCAGTTCCATGCCCATCATGTGTCCAACCACCAAGCACATCCCAAACCCCTATTGGACTTAGTCCTTCAAGCCCAAACACCACACCACATGCATATACATCCTATACTTAGGATAAAGCAGCCAAATCACACACACAGGCACACACAAACATGGAATTTCACATAAACTCGCTTAAGCTAGGGACTCTCGCCCAAGCTAAGCCCTCAGCCTTGCTTAGGCTAATTCACCTCGCTTGAGCGAGCTTAAAACAGCAGCATCATTATGTTATCTCGCTTAGGCGAGATCCTCTCGCCTGGGCGAGCTATACCATCACTCAAATTATCACACACCTCGCCTAAACGAGGATTCAAAAAAACCAACATCAATTCCCATCGCAAACTCGCTTAAGCGAGCCATTCTCGCCTAAGCGAGCATTCCTGTCGCTCAGAACTCCAAAACCTCTCGCCTGGGCGAGATGTCGCGCTCAAAACTCCCAAGTTTCCTCGCGACCTCGCTTAGACGAGTGCCTCTCGCTTGAGCGAGAGACCATATCGCTCAACCCTTTTCATGGTCGCCTAAGCGAGAACCACGAACTAGAACCCAAATTGAGACTCTGTAACTCTCGCTTAGGCGAGGTGGACTCGCTTGGGCGAGACTTGCAGGGTTTGGAGTCTGTTCACGCACACACTTCGCCAAAAACAATACCAAAACACTAACCAATCATTACCAGCACAATGTAATGGCACAACTACATCATAATCATGCTTAATAACCGAATTTTCATCCCTTTTGAATACCAAACTCGTTACTTTCCCAGAAGAACTACACAAAACCCCAAACCCCACATTGAACTCATGTGAAATATCAAAGATTTGACAATAAAACTAAGAGTACCCAATTTCTCAATCACAAACGCATGTAATATCCAAATAATTATACCATATACAAATCCAATTTGAGCACAAAACGTAGTAACACAAACCATATGAAAATACACATAAATTCAGCCTCAATTTCGTGCTCCTCTCTATAGGTGAACTAACCAAATTGCAGAAACCTTATTCCCCCTTAAATTCTTCCTTTTATAAGTTCCTTATGGTGGTTTAATGCAAAAAAACGAGATTGGCTTTAGTGTGGGCTTAATGGCTATTCAAGTCCCTTAGTTGGATGATTTTTTTCAGCACCTAATGGTTACCCTTCTACTAGCCCATCAAGGTTTGAACCCGTGACCTTCCACTCATAAGAACAAAGCATAACCACCAAAACAAAATAATAGTAAACCATACAACACATAATTGGCATACATAGAACTCGAACCCAAGTCCTCTCACACAATCAAAGTACTCTCAACCATTTGAGCTAGTACTTTTCCACGTCACATCAAACAATAATTAATGCCATAAAGGCTCTTTCTACTCGAATTTATTAATTAATTAATTATTTAATTAATTAATTTCATAGGTCTTACATTACCCCTACCTTTAAAAGTTTTCGTCCACAAAAATAATACTTACCAGCAAAAAGGTGAGGATAAAACTTCCTCATGAGGTCCTCTATCTCCCATGTCATCTCCTGGGTTGCCTCGTCCCAGAGGACCTTCACAGTCTGAATCTCCTTCCCTCTGAGTTGTTTGACTTGAGAATCCAGAATTCTCACTAGTCCAACCCCCAAAGTTAGATTCTCACGCACCTGTACATCATCTTGCTCCAGCACATGAGTAGGATCCGCCACGTACTTCCTCAACTGTGATACGTGGAAAACATTGTGCAAGTTTTCCAAGTGAGGTGGCAATGCAATCTCGTACGCCACCGGTCCAATTTGCCTGGTAATTTGATATGGACCGATGAATCGAGGAGTCAACTTCCTCAACTTCAATGCTCTCCCAATACCTGTTGTAGGTGTAACCCTGAGGAACACGTGGTCACTAGCCTCAAACTCAAGTGGCCTCCTCCTCTTATCTGCGCAGGATTTCTGCCGACTCTGAGTTGCACGCATCCGATCCTGTATTACCCTTACTTTCTCAGTAGTCTGTTGTAAAAATTTTGGGCCAAGAACCACAGACTCTCCATCCTGCTGCCAACACAAAGGTGTCCGACATCTCCTGCCATACAAGGCCTCGTAAGGTGCCATCCCAATACTGGAATGGTAGCTGTTATTATAAGTGAACTCCACCAGCGGTAGCACATCACTCCATGGCCCGAGGTGATCCAGAACACATGTTCTCAATAAGTCCTCCAGAGACTGTATGGTTCTCTCAGTCTAGCCATCAGTCTGAGGATGATATGCTGAGCTCATTCTCAACTGAGTGCCCAAAGTGTTCTGCAACGATTGCTAGAACCTCGAGGTAAATCTCAGATCTCTATCTGATATGATACTCAGGCACACCATGTAATCTGACTATTTCCCTCACATACAGCTCTGCCAGTTTATCTAGAGACATCTTATGATTAATGGGTAGAAAGTGTGCGCACTTCGTCAATATATCCACTATTACCCATATGGAATCATGTCCCCTCACTGACCTTGGTAGATGCATAACAAAATCCATGGAAATACTGTCCCATTTCCACTGAAGAATCTCAAGAGGCTCTAACGTACCACTTGGCCTCTGATGCTCGATCTTCGCTTTTTGGCACACTAAGCAAGATGCTACATAATCTGCCACATTAGTTTTAATGCCAGTCCACCAAAAGGTGGCCTTCAAGTCCTTATTCATCTTAGTCATACCTGGATGTATGCTAAGACGACTCTTATGCCCTTCATCCAAGAGTATCTTCCTCAATACCCGACTGTTGGGTACACACACCCTCTCTCTGAAACGCAGGATACCATCTCTACCCATCCTAAAGTCCTTTCTCTTCTCTGTGCCCAACTCACTAATGACATGCTGCAATTCTTGATCCTTACCCTGTTCTACCCGAACCTCACCCAGAAACTCATTAATGATCCTTAACATGCTGCACCGTATGTGACCTACCTCCATATCTAATCCCAGATTCATATCTCGCAGCTTCTCGATCAATTCCAACTCTTTAATCATCTTGGCCGACACATGAGCTTTCTTCCTGCTTAGAGCGTCTACTACGACATTAGCCTTACCAGGGTGGTATAACAGCTCAAAGTCGTAATCCTTCAGATATTCTATCCAACGCCTCTGCCTCATATTTAATTCCTTCTGATCAAACAAGTATTTCAAACTCTTGTGATCACTGAATACCTGAAATTGTGCCCATACAAGTAGTGCCTCCATGTTTTTAGAGCAAAAACCACCGCCGCTAATTCCAAGTCGTGTGTAGGATAGTTTTTCTCATGTACCTTCAATTGACGAGATGCATAAGCAATAGGTCGTTTCTCCTGCATCAACACACAACCTAGACCCTAGTATGAAGCATCACAATACACCTCAAACGTCTTGGTTGTGTCAGGAATAGCTAGTATAGGTGCAGTGGTTAATCTCCGCTTCATGTCCTCAAAACAGACTTCACACTCGTCTGTCCAAGAAAATGGTTGGTTCTTCCTGGTGAGTTGAGTCAATGGACTCACCATCTTGGAGAATCCTTCCACAAAACGCCTGTAATAACCAACCAGACCCAATAAGCTTCTTACCTCAGTAACTGTCTGCGGTGTCTCCCACTTCACCACTGCCTCAATCTTCGTTGGGTCCACCGCTATTCCTTGGGCTGAGATTACATGGCCCAAGAACTGTACCTCCTCCAGCCAAAACTCATGCTTTGACAGCTTCCCATATAATTTATGCTCTCTGAGAATTCCCAGCACCACTCTCAGATGCTCAGAGTGTTCATCCCGACTCTCCGAGTATATCAGTATGTCATCAATAAACACGACCACAAACTGATCCAAGTACGGTCGGAACATTTTGTTCATGTAGTCCATGAAAATAGCAGGAGCATTTGTCACCCTGAACGACATCACTACATACTCGTAATGCCCGTAGCATGACCTGAACGTCGTCTTCTGCACATCCTCTAGTTTGACTAAGATCTGATGATATCCAGACCTCAAGTCAATCTTAGAGAACATTGCGACTCCCCTCAGCTAATCCAACAGATCATCTATCCTCAGTAGTGGATACTTATTCTTTATGGTCAGCTTATTCAACTGATGGTAATCAACGCACAACCTCGAACCGCCATCCTTTTTCTTTACTAGTAGTATCGGTGCTCTCCAAGGTGATGCGCTCGGCCGGATGAACTTCTTCTCAAGCAAATCTTCTATTTGCTTCTTCAACTCAGCCAACTCCGTTGGGGCCATTCTATAGGGCGCCATGGACATTGGGCCAGCTCCAGGGATAAGATCGATGGTGAAATCCACATCCCTACAAGGTAGCAACTTTGGTATTTCATCTGGAAACACATCAGCATACTCCTCCACTACTGGAATCACACTGATCTTCTCGGCGGTGTTATTCTTCTCTGCATGAGCCACTATCATAAAGTAGGTGGCTTCGGCTTCTACTTCGTTTATCGCCCTCTGAGCCGAGATTAGCTTCAATCCCTCATGTTCTGGGAATACCAAACTACGCCGTCCATAATCAATTATGATGTGATTGTTAAATAGTCAGTCCATCCCCAAGATTACATCCAGTCCCTCCAAAGGCAAGCACACCAAGTTCACCTTGAATATGCGACCTGCCACTTCCATTGAACACCCAACGCAGATTGAACTGGTAGCCACTTGACCTGAGGAGGGAGTTTAAACAAGCAACTCACATCCCAAATCGCGTTTCACCAAATTCAATCTCCCCACACACGTATTAGCAATGAAAGAATGTGTTGCTCCAGAATTGAACAACACCAAAATTATCTGACCCTACAATAAGCATGGTTCTAGAATGAGATTACCTGATTTAGTAGCCTCTATGAAGGTCAATGCAAATACCCGACCAGCCGCTCTAGCTCTCGCCCATTAGTAGCCGACGGGAACTCAACCAGTTCCATGCCCATCATGTGTCCAACCACCAAGCACATCCCAGACCCCTATTGGACTTAGTCCTTCAAACCCAAACACCACACCACATGCATATACATCCTATACTTAGGATAAAGTAGCCAAATCACACACACAAGCACACACAAACATGGAATTTCGCATAAACTCGCTTAAGCTAGGGACTCTCGCCCAAGCTAAGCCCTCAGCCTCGCTTAGGCTAATTCACCTCGCCTGAACGAGCTTAAAACAGCAGCATCATCATGTTATCTCGCTTAGGCGAGATCCTCTCGCCTGCGCGAGCCATACCATCGCTCAAATTATCACACACCTCGCCTGAACAAGGATTCAAACAACCAACATCAATTCCCATCGTAAACTCGCTTAGGCGAGCCATTCTCGCCTAAGCGAGCATTCCTGTCGCTCAGAACTCCAAAACCTCTCGCTTGGGCGAGATGTCACGCTCAAAGCTCCCAAGTTTTCTCGCGACCTCGCTTAGGCGAGTGCCTCTCACCTGAGCGAGAGACCATGTCGCTCAACCCTTTTCTTGGTCGCCTAGGCGAGAACCACGAACCAGAACCCAAAGTGAGACTCTACAACTCTCGCTTAGGCAAGGTGGACCCGCTTGGGCCAGACTTGCAGGGTTTTGAGTCTATTCATGCACACACTTCGCCAAACACAATTCCAAAACACTAACCAATCATTACCAGCACAATGTAATGGCACAAATACATCAGAATCATGCTTAATAACCGAATTTTCATCCCCGTTGAATACCAAACTCGTTACTTTCCTAAAAGAACTATGCAAGACCCCAAACCCCACATTCAACTCATGTGAAATATCAAAGATTTGACAACAACACTAAGAGTACCCAATTTCTCAATCACAAACGCGTGTAATATCCAAATAATTATACCACATACAAATCCAATTTGAGCACAAAACACAGTAACACAAACCATATGAAAATACACATAAATTCAGCACCCCTAACCTGAATGTTTGATTGAGATTGGGAAGAAAAGTGGAATTCATTGGTTTGCCAATGATTTGACACAGACTCTCTCTCAATTCAGCCCCTTACACATCCAAAACCTCACCTGGTTTAATGCAAAAAACGGGATTGGCTTTAGTGTGGGCTTAATGGCTATTCAAGTCCCTTAGTTGGATGATTTTTTTTCAGCACCTAATGGTTAGGTTTTCTTTGCCTTTTCACATTCAAACCACAACTAATAGTTAGCAAAAATAAAGCTTACTCTATGCCCATCAAGGTTTGAACCCATGACCTTCCACTCATAAGAACAAAGCATAACCACTATGCCAAATCACATTTGGTGATAACCATTATAATCTTATGATTATACTATCACTCACCATTCACAATTACATTACCAAAACAAAATAATAATAAACTATGCAACACATAATTGGCATACATAGGACTCAAACCCAAGTCCTCTCACACAATCAAAGTACTCTCAACCATTTGAGCTAGTACTTTTCCACATCACATCAAACAATAATTAATGCCATAAAGGCTCTTTCTACTCGAATTTATGAATTAATTAATTATTTAATTAATTAATTTCACGGGTCTTACATAAGCTATATATTGTCTTTCATATTTCCTTATAAATAGCCTTTAATGAAATGACAAGAGTTCCCACTACAAAGCAAATTGAATTAACAAAGCTATTGGCTTTGTTTCCTCTCTAAATAGCCATGAGATAAAGCTAATGGGGGTGGACTTTGTTGGATGGCAGCCAAGCCTTGGGAGAATAGATTGATCATTGAAGGCTTAATTGATCTCCATGACCATTAGTTAGGTTTAATTGTATGATGACTTTAAACTTGCATATGTTTAAGAACGAATTTCATGTTTGTTTTATCTTAGATTATGTATTACAGTACTTTTTATAACACTATATATTGAAGTTTATTGTTATTTAGTATAATTAAATATGCAACATTTATATGATGTAGAAAATTAAATATAAGCAGGTTGAATTAGCCACCGATTTAGAACTAGTTTAGCTATTGATTTAGTCACCAATTTAGCCATTGATTTAGCCACTAATGTTATTTTACTTATATTAAAAAACATATTTATTTATGACCGAATTAGTGACTAAAAATAATTTTATTAAATTAAAATTCATTCCTATTAGCGACCGAATTAACAACTAAAAGTTCAGTTGCTAGATTGGTCTCCAATACATGTGATCAAAATTTTAGTGATTGATTAGCAACCACAATTTCAGTGATTATTTAGCAACCAGTTTTAATATCGATGGCTAACTGTTTTACGACTAGGGTTTGTGACCGAATTTACCCATTTATCAACCGATTTCGTCGATGGCTAAAATGTTTTTTTTTGTAATGTTAAGAATTAGACTTGCTATAGATGGTATGAATTATTGTGGGAACTTAAGTAGTAAATATAGTTCATGATCAGTTTTGTTGATAATTTGTAATTTGTCTCCTTTGTTGTGCTTGAAGAGAAAAGATATCATAACTACAAAAAAATCCTTCAAAAATGACCAATTTCAGCGAAAAAAAAAATAGTCATTATATGTAAAGAAACATGATTTATACTTAATTGAAGCATGTGCAAAAGATTGTGTATAGGCATCGAAAGTTCCTTTTTCGTAGTCATCCTTACTATAGAACGAAGAAAACATTTCATGGAAAGCTGGAGGATAAAATTTTATCGAGACATCGCAATAATGAAAAAGTATATATATGAACAAGTGAAAAATATTTGTCCTTGCTTTAACTTATGGGTTAAATATGTTTTTTGTCCCTTAACTTTCAATGAAATTGGAATTAGTCATTCTTTGAAACTTTAGTCCAATTTAGTCTTCCAACTTTTGAAAATATATGGATTTAGTCATTTTGACCACATTTTGTTAAATTTATTTGACGTTTTAAGCAGCATTTGAGTTGTTTGTATCGTTTGACACATTTCCACTTCAATGCTATATGAAAAACACTTTTGAAATGTCAAATAAATTTAACAAAATTTGATTAAAATGACAAAATCCAGATATTTTCTAAAGTTGGAGGACTAAAGTGAATCAAAGTTTCGAAGAGAAACTAATTTTAATTTTCACCGAAAGTTAAAGGACAAAAAACATATTTAACCCTCAATTTATTATTATATGTTTTTGTGGATCATTTATGCAAAAAGTTATGAGATCCTCAAAGTTTGGCTATTGCACTTTGTAGCCTAAGGAGTCACACCTCCTTTCTTGAAGTCTCCAATATTTTTCATCATGCCTTGCCATCCATGGTATGGAGGAATACGTGATGTTCTCCTTCTTATATTTTCTCTTTTCCTTTTATCCTCTTCTCTTTTCAATCTTTCAACTTCAACCTTGTACATTGTCGCCTGTGGAGAAAGTCGAGAGATGATAATTTTGAAATCGTACCTAAATTTTGAAGAATAACACAAAACTAACCAATTACAAATTAGCAAGTTAGAAACAAATAAAAAATTTGCCTCACATGTGTGTCTCTCGACCTTGACGTAGAATTAAACTAAGATGTTCACATTTTAATCACACTCTTGACAAGAGTAATTAAACACTTAAAAAGTTGAATTACTTGAACGTTAAATGAAATAGAAACAATTATATCATCTAATCCTAATTAATCTGAATGGTTAATTCAAAATAAAATGGTTGGCTAAAATCCCACTTATTCGATTAAGTAAATTCATATCCTCTCTCTTAATAAAAAAATATTTATTTTTGATAGTGCTTCAAATTCATATCCTCTCTCTTAATACAAAAAATATTTATTCATATCAAAATATTAAAAAAAGATAAATTTAATTTTCACTCTCAAAATTCAAGTTTAGAGATGTTTCTGACAAATCTTCTATACCAGAAAGATGTTGATTGGATATTTTAAGTCGTTAACCATATTTGATGAATTATTCATGTTCATATTATCAAAAAGTCAGAATGCGAGTTTTTTTTTTTGCCTACCGCTGAATATTTCTTAGTTAAGGGGCTACGTGCTTAAATATCAAGTTTATGCTTGTTTATTCAAACTCAATCCAAAAATTCAATACATAAGTAACGACACTTTTCTTCTTCATGGTCAAACTTTTATGCGTTATGAAAAACTCCACTCAAGTTTCGCTAAGAAAATTATGTCTTAATTTAATTTAATTAAATATTTACGTGGTACTTCATAGTTTAAACTTAATTTTATATTATAACAACTGTGAGTTGTAAAATCGAGACAGAATATCCATCAATTTTACTTACCTATTAAATGAGAACTACTCCTTAATAAAATTTCTCTTTCCGATTATATTTGTGTGTGTGTGTGTGTATATATATATATATATATATATATATATATATATATATATATATATATATATATATTTTTTATATATATATAAAAGACTTCAATTTCAAACTTCGCTTAGTATAATTTAAGATTATTTAAATGAATGACTTTATACTTTTTTTATTTTTAGAGGAAATAGATGACTTTCTATGACCAATAACAAGTTTAGGATATCAAGACCGAAGAAGTGAATTTATTGATTGAGCCACTTCTTTTGACGTGGTTGTCAATGTGGGTTACTAATAAAGCAACACTAAATTAAAAAGTTAAACATTGGTTATTTGACTTCTTTAAGTAAATCTGGCGAGTTAATGAGTATTTGTTTTTTAGTTTAATATGATTGGAGTGTAAGAAAATAAAATAATGAAGCTAAAATTATTATTTTTTTCATGAAAAAAATCAAGTAAATGGCTTTTAAAATATAAAATACATAAATAATTTTAATTTGCGAAAAATTAACCTAATTTCTTAGAGTTACTCTTTATTTTGTCTTAAAAAAGTTGTTGTTAAATAATTTACACAAACTGAGTCGTAATTAATACTAATTTCCACTAATTAATGCGATAGCTAGCTAGCTAGCTTGGGTGTGATATGAGTTTCTATTGGGACGACGCCAGTCCCATAAGGGCTTCTGATGACGGAAAAATAAGTTAGTTCACGAACACGTATATGACCATGCAATATAGTAGTAAGAACGCGTACATAATCACTTTTCTTTCGCTATCTCCTTTTTCACAAAATTAAATTGTTCAGAAAAAAATCTCAAGTTGTGAATAGTTTCAAAGTCCTCTGCCTTGTGTTGTACGTAGTTAATCAATGCGAGGAAAAGTAAATTCGCAAACCAATAATGATTCTCACCTTCTTACAACCTATAAATATACCACAACTTTGCTTTCATTCAACACTTGCAAACAAACCTCATAATCAACTTTACCCAACAAGCCATATAGTCCTTGTTGTCTCTAAGATCTACAACACATTATTAAACTACTTTTATCAAACACTTCACCATGGTTTTTCCAAGACCTCCTTCTGAGTCTGACCTCTTTCTTCATTCCAACTTTGCTTCTCGCTATGCAAGAGACTCTCTTCCCAGGTATAATATACTGATTTCTTTTTCTTCATGGCTCTTCCTTTTAATGTCTATGTCTTCATTCAATATTATCATTATTATCTTTCACTTCAATATACTATTTGATCATGATTTTCTCTGTGGGGAGTTAATTAATGAAGTGTTGTTTTGGTGATGCAGGTTCAGCATGCCTGAAGACTCCATGCCAAAGGAGGCTGCCTACCAGAACATTCACGATGAGTTGCAACTTGATGCCATTCCAAAGCTTAACTTGGCTTCCTTTGTCACCACATCCATGGAGGAAGAGTGCAACAAACTCATCATGGAATCCATCAACAAGAACTATGTTGACATGGATGAGTATCCTATCACCACTGACCTTCACGTACGTTCTCATAATCTTTCCTTTTCTTTATATGCTGGAATATCAGATAGATGCTAGAATTTTTTGGTTCTTATTCACCACCTTCGATAACTTTATTTCCTTTGTGTTATCTTTTGAAAACAGAATCGGTGTGTTAACATGATAGCACGTTTGTTCCATGCTGATATTGGAGAAGATGAGAATGCTATTGGAGCAGGAACAGTTGGCTCATCAGAGGCCATAATGCTGGCAGGGCTTGCATTCAAGAAGAAGTGGCAGAACAAGCGCAAGGCAGAAGGCAAGCCTTATGATAAGCCTAATTTGGTGACTGGCTCCAATGTGCAAGTATGTTGGGAGAAATTTGCCAGGTATTTTGAGGTGGAGTTGAGGGAAGTGGAGGTGAGGGAAGGCTACTACGTGATGG
>Ga0214545_1004058_pt1 | contig 27604 bp, 15 predicted proteins | sample CNSS4metaG_FD_160064 | JGI IMG/M metagenome (GOLD analysis project Ga0214545, IMG submission 160064) | Root nodule microbial communities from cowpea collected in UCLA plant growth center, Los Angeles, California, USA - CNSS4 | ecosystem: Host-associated > Plants > Roots > Nodule | place: USA... | reverse complement strand
CCCTTATTGTTGGAGATGTTGATACTGCTTCAGGTAGAGACATCATAATGGAAAAGCAATCCGGCAAATTACAAAGAATAAATGAATTGCACACAAGCTACCTAGGGTTTCAATATCCTTTACTATTCCCATATGGGGAAGATGGATATAGACATGATGTCAGTCATCGTGATAGACCAGGAATCATCCAGAAAAGAAATAGATTGACAATTAGGGAGTGGTTTTGTTTCAGGTTGCAAACAAGACACTCAGAAGCATTAACTTTGCTTACATCTAGACGACTTTTTCAACAATTCATTGTTGATGGATATACAATGATGGAATCCGAAAGATTGTCATTCATTAAATATAATCAATCTAAGTTAAGGGTTGATAAATATAATAACATCCGTCAAGCCTCGGATAATTCACAAAGTAAGGGATCACAACAAGGAAAGAGGGTTGTTCTTCCTTCATCTTTTATTGGTAGCAGAAGATTTATGGACCAACTGTATTTTGATGGAATGGCTATTTGTAGTTATCTGGGATTTCCAGATCTCTTCATAACTTTCACGTGCAATCCTAAATGGCCAGAAATTACTAGAGCATTGAAAAAGTTAAAGTTGTTGTCAACCGATCGTCCTGATATAGTTTCAAGGGTGTTCAAGATTAAATTCGAACAACTTCTCATAGATCTAACGAAGAATCATTTATTGGGCCGAACTATTGCATGTAAGTTATCTCTTATATGAATAATGATATAATTCTATTATACTAATTGTTCTGTGATTATTTTGTAGTCATATATACTATAGAATTTCAAAAGCGCGGCCTACCACATGCACACTTGCTCATCTTTTTGCATCCGAGCAGTAAATACCCAACTCCTGATGATATTGACAAAGTCATCTCTGCTGAAATCCCGTGTCCAATTACATGTCCTGAACTGCATCAATGTGTTCTAGATCACATGATACACGGTCCTTGTGGTACTATAAACAGATCCTTGCCTTGCATGAAAAATGGAAAATGCTCGCGCCTATATCCAAAAAACTTTCAGAACACCACCAGTGTATCAGAAGATGGATATCCACATTATCGAAGAAGGAGCGATTCATCAACTGTGACAAAGAATGGTGTTTGCCTTGATAACCGTTCTGTGGTTCCTTATAACCCTCAACTACTTCTTAAGTACCAAGCACATATAAATGTGGAATGGTGTAATCGCAGTACTTCGATCAAGTACTTATTTAAGTATATCAACAAAGGTTACGACAGAATAACAGCTGCCATAGTTCCACAGCAGAACGACGGAAATTTTAATACACAAGCAGTAGATGAAATCAAACAATATCTGGACTGCAGATACGTATCTCCATGCGAGGCATGTTGGAGAATATTTTCGTTCCCCATTCATGGACGAAATCCAGCAGTAGAAAGATTGTTTTTTCATCTACCGGGAGAACAGGCAGTGTACTTTAATGATGATGACCAAATGGATGATATTGTGGAAAAAGCAACAGTTTCAGAATCAATGTTTACAGGCTGGATGGAATGTAATAAGAAATATGCAGAAGCCAGAAATTTAACATATGCTGAATTCGTTTCCAAATTTGTTTATGTAAAGAAAGATAGATGTTGGAAACCAAGGAAAAGAGGAAATACTATTGGAAGGCTAATTTGGGTACCTCCAAGTACTGGTGAAGTGTTTTATCTTAGGAGAATGCTAACCCATGTAAAAGGTCCAACATCGTACATAGATATAAGAACAGTTAACAATGTAACATATTCTACATTTAGAGAAGCTTGCTTAGCTCTAGGAATTTTAACAGATGATACAGAATATGTTGAAGCTATGAGAGAAGCAAAAGATTGGGGTTCCGGATATTATCTTAGGAAACTATTCGTTACTATATTGCTGTCGAATAGCGTTAATCATCCAGAAGATCTATGGAACAAAACATGGGAGTGGCTTGCAGATGGAATTTTGTATCGTGAGAGAAATATTTCCGGAATTGCAGGTTATATCTATTTTGTGTATTTGCACATGAATTGGGTAACGAGATTGTCTATTCCAATGTAACAATATATTCTAAAAATTATTTGTACGCAGATTTAACCATTGCAACAGAAATGCTCCAAAACCTGACTTTGATCGAGATAGAGAAATTGCTTGAAGAGAATAGAAGCAGTTTAAAATTCTTCCCAACCATGCCATACCCAAATGATTTTGTTGTTCAAAATTGTGGAAATAGGCTTATTTATGCAGAACTGAATTACAACATTGCTGAGCAACGACAATTGTTCCAATCCAACTTAAGATCAATGACAGGTTTAGAAGCTATGTTCTTTCTTATTGTATTACTTTAAATGAAAATGACATTATTTAACAACTGTCATAACAATCCCTTTCAGCTGAACAAAAGCAAATTTTTGAAAAGGTTAGTAAGGCCGTTCTAAATAAACAAGGAGGAGTATTCTTTCTATATGGATATGGTGGAACTGGAAAAACTTTCATGTGGAGAACGTTGTCAGCTGCATTTCGTTCTGAAGGAAAAATTGTACTGACAGTTGCTTCAAGTGGAATAGCTTCTCTATTACTACCAGGAGGACGAACAGCACATTCTAAATTTAAGATTCCAGTACCAACATTAGATAATTCAGTTTGCAATATCGAACAAGGATCTGAAGCTTCGGAATTGTTAAAGAAAGCTGAACTTATTATTTGGGACGAAGCTCCAATGGCACACAAATATTGTTTTGAAGCATTAGATAGAACTTTGAATGACATAATGGGTGGTATGACGAAAGAGAATGCTGTTTTTGGTGGAAAAGTGATACTATTCGGAGGTGACTTTAGGCAAATCCTTCCTGTTATCCCTGGAGGTAGCAGGTCTGATATTGTAAATTCTACAATCAATGCGTCTTATCTTTGGGATCACTGTGAAGTTCTAACATTGACCAAAAATATGCGTCTGCAACAACCAGGTTTACAAGGTAGTACTGCTTCCGAGATTCAGGAATTCTCGGATTGGATTGTTAAAATTGGGGATGGTAAGTTAGAAGAACCAAATGACGGTTTAGTAGAAGTCGAAATACCCAAAGAATTTCTGATTTCAGAGTTCAATGATCCCATAGAAGCAATTGTGAATACAACATATCCAGATTTAATTCACAAGTACACAGAAGAATCATTTCTGCAGCCCAGAGCAATATTAGCAAGTAGAATTGAGATTGTCAATCAAATCAATGAATACATGCTATCACTAATTCCAGGTATGCCAATGGAGATCATGAATTTATAATGGTACATGTTGGAAAGATCGGTATTAATAATAGTCTTATTATTATATCTAACAATTGTTCGCAGGAGAAGAAAAAGAATATCTTAGCTCTGATTCAGTGGATGAATCCGCTTCAAGTGATGCTTATAGCAATATAACCTCTGAGTTCCTAAATTCACTCAGTATGTCTGGACTTCCTAACCATAAGATCAAACTAAAGATTGGAGTACCTATAATGCTCATGAGAAACTTGGACCAAGCTACAGGATTATGCAATGGAAGCAGATTGATTGTCACCAGGCTTGCAAACCATGTCATAGGTGCTAAATTGATAACAGGTAACAAGGATGGTGAAGAAATTTATATTCCTCGAATGTCAATGTCTCCGTCCCAGTCCCCATGGCCATTTAAGCTAATTAGAAAGCAATTTCCCATTATGCTTTCATATGCAATGACAATAAACAAATCTCAAGGACAGTCACTAGGTTTTGTCGGATTGTATTTGCCGACACCCGTATTTAGCCACGGTCAGCTCTACGTTGCAGTTTCTAGAGTTCAAAGTAAATCTGGATTAAAGATCTTAATCCATGACAATGACAACAAAAGATGCAGCAAAACAACAAATGTTGTTTACAAAGAAGTGTTCCAAAATGTATAGCTTGGCAATCTTTTGTTATTAATTTCAAATTATTTTGTCCAGCACTATGATATAGTATGACATATTGTTAACCATTGTAGTAGAAACTTACTTTGTTTGGAGATACATCCAAACAGGCCAATGATGCGTGAAACGTCTACCCGTGGTCGATGCTGGAAATTAGAAATCGCGTTGTTAGATACCAGATTAAGAAACTGATTTCGTATACACTTGATTTGTTAAATCCAATAACGATCGACAGAGTGGGTAATTATCTTATTCATGAAACTTTAAAGACAAATTTAAAAATTTTTCATTACGCCCAATTTCATAGCTAGATCACAGTGATGGAAGAGTAATTCTTACCCAGATCGATGCATATTTTGTTCTCTGGTCCCATTTCTGCTTTCTTCATACAAGCTGAATTTGATGAACGATTGTACGAAGCAATATCGAAACCGCGAAGCTCTACCATTGCTTTCTACCATTACTCCACATATGCAAAGCTATATTTAAGACAAAACCAACTCATCCACCAACTCATCGTTAACTTAACTTACAACACCACGTTAATTGATTTATGCACCTCCATTACATAACAACGTCACGGTAAAATATTTATATTAATTAAAACTACATAACAGAATATCTTCAACCTAACGGCGTTATGATACGAACCCCGAAACAAACGAATGGATTTGATATATTTTCAAATCCGAAGATGAGTGGTGAATATAAATGTATATCTCCCAGTATAATTGTACAAGAGCCTATTACACGGTTCCAAATAACATGTTTTACACCAATTTATGGACCAATAACAATAAAAACCATTACCAATATGTACAAACCAGCGGTCAATAATTCTTTGTTAAAATTTATGGATCAACATCTGTTGTAATGATAATCATATGTTTGTAAATTTTTAATTCAAATTATACCCAACTTGAGTAATTGAAATTTTTTTAAAAAGTTGGTAATAGTTTTGTACGTCATTGTTGAAACAAAATAACAATTAAACTTGGATGTCATAGCTTATTAAAGACCAATTCATCATCGACTAAGAAAATTCAATAACGGATATAAAAACAAAAATATAAGTACGGATAAAAATATTAACAATATTGAGCACACAATACTAACACAAGAAATAAAATAGTAGAATACTTAATAAAATATATAGATGTACGGTTAAAACATGCTAAAGTATTCCAGTTGTTCAAACTACTACATTAAAACTACTGCAGAAGGTTTTACAGTCTAAACCTTAACTACATGGATTACATTTTTCTTCTCAGTGTCCATTGCAAATTGAATGATATCACCAGCAACCAACAGATTGTCTTTGCAGAATCTTTTCCACCCACATGTGATATAGCATTCATAACAAGTTCTTCCAGTCCATCGAATTCTGCAAGGCCAGCGTCTGCAGGTCTCATTGGTAATGAAGTATCTCTTCCTATCCTTATCCAAGAACTGTTTAGCAAAATTTGAGTGCAGATACTGTAACACAATGAAATTAATTTAGACAAACCAGCAAAACGAAAATTCAAAGATTAAATTAAAACAATAAAGAAGTTGCATACCAGACATGAAGATTCAACATCATATTGACTTAGCTTCTTTGTCAAGTTGTGATTTCCATTACCAGTCGAAGTATTACCATCATTGTTCAACGGTTCAGATGAAACCCTCTCATACAATATTTGTGTTCCTTCAGCCAAGTAAATCTTATAAACAAAAACATTGTTTCCTACATAACTAAAATGTACGTAAAAATTGCTATTCAATCCATAATACTTATAAAACTCCAAGAAACTAAACAAAACAAAACAGCCATCTATATTGATGTCCACAAAGAACTCGAACTTTTTGTATAGGGGATCATACAGTTGCACCTTGGAGTCCAGTTTGAGATCATCTTGACAAAACATTCGAAACTCCTCTGGCAAAACTATGAATAGCTGTTGACAAACATTAAAAAAAAAACCGACATTACCTACAATACAACGAAATAATATTTAAGAAGTATGAAAATTCTTACCTTTGATGTATCCACCATCAGTCGAAAACATTGGAAGAACCTAGGTGAGCATGAAAGTTTACATAGTTTTCGCGATGCTCCTGAATTCCCTACAGCAGGATAACGTACTTCCTTCCAGTGTACGTCAAATACTCTTAACCTAAAATATCGATCACCGCAATACAGGGTGCATATATATGCAGCATCATCTATACCATAAAAATTTAAAATTTGAGTTCCACCGACAAACTTCCTGTCGGCCAAAAGCCTTTCCTCAAACTCAATGTTAAAAACGTTTCCCCTCGGATCTGAGAAAAAATTTGTTCCTATAAGCAACGTATCAGCCCATTCCAAAAAGAACCCTTCGTCAAAATCTAAAAACTCCTGAAAAACATATTACCCAGACTTTAAGGCTGATTCAAAAACCCAAAAAGATGCGATCTTTATAAGAGAAACGGCTACAGGGACGAATCGATGATGATATTAAGGTGGCCAAGAAATTATACAGCAAAACGAAATTCAAATACCGAAACTATAAACACAAACCTGTCTACGATCCATAAACATTATGGAGTTCTGGAAAAAGTTGTTAAAGCTAAAGCGTTTTGCACCTTTGTCCTCCATGCAAGCAGATGAAAATGGAAGTCTGTAGGGCACCCGATCTTCTGATTCAGAAACGTAAAAATGGAAAACCAAAGCACTGAGAGTAAACACTACACGAAACTGAAAAGGCAAATTAAATCTGCAATGCAGTCTTTGCAGAGATACGAAAAGACCCTCGGAATTTTTCGGAAACTGAAAAGGCAAATGGAAATTGCAATGCAGTCTTTGCAGAGATACAAAAAGACCCTCTGAATTTTTCGGAATATGCATTGCCGCCAAAAACCCACATATTTTTTCGACAAAATTAATTATTACTATATCTCACATATTTTCCCTTTCAGTTTTTTATTATTTTGGAAAAACACAGCGCTTTTTTAAGTACGTTTTTTAAAACAGTATTTTGTTATATTAGATTCCCCTATAACTGTTTCAAATATAAATTAAAATTGTATCGATCAATAGAATAACAATATCCCAAACCCAAAACACACAACACAGCAATAACAAAAAAACAAAAAAAGGCCCGTGCGTACGCACGGGTCTCATACTAGTCTTATTCAATAATAACAAACTTCAACTCCTGAGTCACAACTTCCTCGGGTAACGCAATTCCAATCCTCACGCGCCCTTCCATTACTATTACAACTTCTCACCATTTTATCACTATCAATTTCATCATCAAATTATTCTCTTCCGCTATTAACTTTTCACCTATTAAAAACTTTATTTTCTACTTTCTAAGACTTTAAATATATTAATTAATTTTTTAAATAGTATTTAAAATTTTATTTATTTTATTTTTCATTTTAAGATATCGCTCTTTTTATATAATTATTTTTCTTAATTAAAGTTGTTAACCAATGTTTAGAGTTCCTAAAGAATCTTCACTTTTCATATGGAATTAGTGGGTTAATTTTTTATCATGCATTTAGTTTGTCTACTACTGTGGTGGCTAACATGTGTTTCAGTGTTTGTTCTATGAAAAAGATTCAAGTTTTTTTAAAATTTATTTTGATTATTTTATTAACCCTATAATTTTTATTTTGATGTTGCAATCCCTGCGTGTTGAGAAAGATCATTGAGTAAAACTCTTGCCTTCAATATAATAATATTATATGCGTTAGGAAATCCATTCAACAAGAAAAAGAATTACGTCAATTTCTCTTGAAAAGTAAAACTTATCATTGAGTACTTTTTACATAACTAAGAAATTCATGTTCCAACCTTGAAAACAAAATTTCTGTAAGAATACACTGATCGTGGTTTAAAGATGATTTTTCCAATGAAAAGTAAATGTTAAGTAGATAGACATATTTTGAACAAAGTTGCTACATACCATTAACATCTATGATATAAACAATTAAAAAGTAGTCAAATATTTATTGAACCAAACAAGTAATCATTAATTTTGGGTCATGATTGGGAAAAAATTCTTATCAGTTATTAAATTTGTTTGACTCGATAATTAATTGTTTTATTTAGTTTTATAATTTTAAATTATTTTTTTAAACGATAGGCTTTTTGAGAAAAAATAATCCACAACTAGTGTGATTTTTCTTACATTAAGTATTTTGTGATTTTCTTTTACATTACGCAACTTGTTACTTTAAAACAATTCAACTTCATTTCAAACTCGATTGAAATTTTAGATATTGATAAAAAAAAAAATTTGAGCGAAGCTAATTACGGTAATATTTTCTTAAATATTATTAAATTGTATTTTTAAAATCTGGTTTTCACATTAATAAAGATAATATATATTGATTTAAATTATGTATTTATATAACTAGTATTTTAGTTTATGCAAAACACACAATAAATGTCATTTTTATATTTAATATAAATGTAAAATATTTTTGCGCAAATCTCTCTATGTAGACGATAATAGTTACGACAGAAATAAAAGATTACCTCATATAGAAAGAATTAAAATAATAAATTAATATTTAAAAGATAAAAAAGACAAAAAAGGAATATAGTGTTTTAAAATATGCATTTCAAATAATGCCATAAGCTACTGAAAATTAATTTACTAGACAGTACGAAGACTGTTTTACAGCTTTTTTCACTTGGTCTTTATTTTGTTACAGCCTTTTTAATTGGTCTTTATTTTTTGAGTTAAAGACTCTTTTGGCATTATGCGTAACTTCAAATAGTACTTTTGAAGATATTAGTCGTTAACTTTTTCTTTCTTTTCTATCTTTGTATTATTTATTTAATTGATATTTTGTTTTTCGAAGGTTTTGTTATAATATTGGAGACACAAATAAATGTATGACATTTGTTTAATTATATTACTCTTATTTTCAACTTAATTCGTCCAAATTAATTTTGATAATTTTTTAGTTTTCAAATTTTAAAAATAATAAATATTAGAAACGAATAAATTTAGAAAACTCTAATCTTCAAATAATTCTAACACATAGGAAGCTTAACTTCAATCCATTTTAACGTCATCTTCCAACACATCTAAACCAATTTAAATGAAATAAATGTCAATAACAAAGTCTTTTTGCTTCAAGGTACCATGTCTTTTAACTACAACAATTCAAAAATCTTATCAATGAGTAAAATAAGCTTATGAAACTTTTAAAGTTTCAACACTATACTTTGTTATATTTATAGTTATTATTTAATAAACTTAAATATAAGTAACATGTTTGAAACTTTACTTTGTCATTACGCAATGTTGTTATTATTCTCTTTTGAAAAATATTGTCTTTGAACATAAACTATCTACGATTAATACGATTGAAGATAATTCATAAAAACGTACCTTTTTAATTTTATAAAATTAAAAATATTAAATGAATTTAACACTAATTCTTAATGAACTTTAAATTAACAAAACTTTCTTATATTTAAGTTTTTTTTTCGGTTTTCAACTAACTAACAAGATAATTTTGTCAAACGTGGCTTAATAAGGTAAAACAAAATTTGCATGTAGTAAAATAGTAGAAATTAAATGAATTGATATGTGAAGCTGGTTTAAGTTACGTCGACATCTAGAATTTGATAAGATTGTACAGAAAAAAAAGAATAATTTTCTTTTTGCACGAACTCTTTTATTTATTTAAAAGTTAAGTTACTAACATCTTTTATACGCTACACTACATTCTCAATTATTTAAAAAACCTTTCTTTATGTTTATCTGTTGAAAAGATTGTTGAGCAAGGTTAAAAGGGTAAAAAACCGTTGTTCAGAGGTAAGAAAGCTCGATTCTTTTATATTATTTACTTTGTCATTTATCAATATAGAGTCTCTCAAGCTTTAGCATCAACACAAAGTCTAATAAACTATATATATTAATTTATTGATTTGAAAATAATGTCTGAACATATAATCTGTGATACTTGAACGCGTGGGTAAAGTGTATTAAATAAATATTGTGATGTAAACAAAGTATATAAACTAAATAACCTTTCTTAGCGTTGACATAAAGTCTACTAAAAATCCTTTATTTAAAAATAATCCCTAAAACTATTGAATCTAACAAGTCCAACATCTCAATACAATGCTTTTCTATGCTCATAATATCTAAAATATTGGGAATATACTGAAACTTGTACTTCTCGATGCATTTCCTAAAAGCACTCTACTTTTGTAATAAATTTTATCAAGTAAAATTTTCAATAAATTTTAGAATTAGTTTATTTTAAAATTTTGGACAAATTTAATTTTTTATCTTTAAAAATATGTAAATTTAGTCTTTTTAGTCAAATTTTATTAGATTTATTTGATGATTCATACATATTTCAGGATTATATTTGAGTTGTTTATACTCTTTAATATATTATATTATTATGAAATACGTTTGAAATGTCAAATAAACTTAACAAAATTTGATTAAAATGACTAAATCTATGTATTTTAAAAAATGAATGACTAAATTGGTTTCAAGTTTTGAAATTGACTAATTTTAAAATTTACGGGACAAAAACATATTTAACCCTTAAATTTATTAAGTAAAATTGTAATTTTCTTATTAATTCATTTAAATATTTCCTTAGAAACAAGATAAGGACACCCATCAAATATAATTTAATTGTTGTTTTTTTTTAATGTTGCTTAATTCGATGATAGAATAAATATAAAAGACAAAATATATTTTAAAGAGATATTTATAATTTATTAATTTGAAAGATTAGTAAATTTTTGGTGAACAAATTCCCCATGATGTGAAATGAAGATAAACAGCAGAGAAGTGAGAATGAAAGGGAGCGTGGTGTGAGTGTGTGAGAGGCGCGTGGGAAGTGTGTTGAAGGAATAAATAATAATGTGTTGTGTTGTACTTGAGAATGAAAATGAAGGGGTGTTTGTGTTATGAACCAATTCTGAAAGTGCATACATTCAGTTCAATCAACAACAGTCAAAAGTCTTCAGCCAATCACGCGGGCATACGTGGGCCAATAAAAAAACTCGGTCAGGCAAACTTTCTTTACCCCTGGTTGCTTTAACATATCTCCAATCTATTCCAAATTCCCGTTTATGTTTCTTACCGACACCAACCAGTTCCTCCTAATACCTTGCTTCTCTGTTTCCTTCCCACGCACAATTGGGCAAAACATTACAATAAACAATTAAGCAAAATTTTTGTCACCTATATTGTTACAATTTAATGATTTAAAATGTTTTCAAATAAAAAATTGAGAACCAATTTTGTTAGTTACGATAATTTTATCTGACAAATAAAATCATTTTTTTTATATAGAAACTTCTTATATGTTTACGAAACTATTTTAATGAGTCTCCTCTTCTATTTAGTGATTTTTTTATTGTTGTTTTAATTATTCCTTCCATTGTAGTATTTGGTTTGACTTAGATTATGATTCACATTAATTTTTATCAAAAGCAATTACACTCAATTTAAATTTTGTAAATATATAATTAATCTTAAGAACTAGAGTATCTTAAGTAATTTCAAATAGCATATACCTTTTAAAATTTTGACCTAATTTTTTATTTGATGATTATTTTTTATGCACATTGAGATTGAACCTAAAGTTTGGTTGAAACATCAAAATGATTTTCCTTCGAATCCTATGTGACAGCCTTTGAGCGATGTTGAATGCACATGGGTTTACCCAACTCTTAACGAGGTGAATAGTGAATGTTAAAGTAGCCACACCCCATAGTTTTTTGAAGTCAAGCTCTTCGGAATTAACATAAAATTATAATATGACACACTCACTTTTTCATAATATATATATATATATATCATATATTTAAACAAGAGATTCCGATCAAAGAGACATATAAATTTATATATTAAAAAATATTTATTAACACTCTCGTGACACTCTATTAAACTATGATATCACATCAGTACAATGAATAACTTAATTAAATAATAAAGTAAAGCTCAAAAATTGTTATTTGAGCGAAATTTATTAGGAGTTGTTTTTTTCTTTTTATGCGCTTGAGTGAAAACATTTAACTCAAATAAGAAAATAATATTTTATTTTTGTTTTCGTTTGAGAAAATTATGTGATAAAGAACTTTGTGCAACAACTCTAGTAACAACTCAACATATGAAAATCCACCAAAAAACCTATTCTATCACTTTAAACATTGTTCCACAAAATTTATATTCCAATCATTTCAACCCAAAATAATCATTCAAAGTTCAATATACTATTCAATGAGGTTAAATCCTCAATTTAAAACTTATATGAGTTCAATAATAATAATAATAATAATAATATAATGTAGTTTATTATTCTACTAATTTCACAACTGAAGTAAAAGTAACTTTCTATTCGAACATTCACACACTTTCAGCCAAACCAACCATGATTATATAATACTTCAAAGTCATATACAATATTATCAACAATCCTAATTCACACATGCATAAACTTAACCTCAATTTTATATTCAATTCAATTCTACACATAAGATATACAATACTTCATCAAGTATAACTTTCTTTTTTGAAAATTACTTGTACTCGAGAAATAATAGTTAGAGAGAGTTCGAAAAACATTAAAATTTTAAAAAGTTTCAGCTGAAAAATTCGGCTAAAAGTAAAGCAAAATTTCAATTAAAAGCTAAATTAATTGAAATAATTACTTTTCTACATTGACCAAATCAATAATAAACTAAAGTACTATTAGAAGAAAAATTGAAAAGTATTTTAGAATAGAAAGACATTCATTATAAATTAAAATATATCTGAGTACCATTAATTATTCACAGACCACTACAAGGTAGTACAACGTGATTTTAAAATATATATAAGAATATAAGAATTAAAGTGAAAAAGAATTTACTCAAGAAGTATGACAGAAAAGAAAAATAAAAAACAATAGAATAAAATAATTGAAATAATGATGGTTATTTTAGTACATCCCTTTTTTTGGTTGACATATTTTTAACCTGTATGGTTTTAATAATAGTTATTTTAGTATGATGAATGCTTTTTATTATTTAAAAAGTGGACAAGCAGCGTCATCAGAAATGTATTTCCCACTAGAATGCTTAAAGGGTTCGAATTTTATAAGATCAAATTCTGAGTGTTTTTTTTTTTTCGTTCTGGAAAATACACGTAAGGACAGAAAAATAATTGGCATATTGGATATAAACAAAAAAAAAATTAAGGAAAAGTTACACAAATCAAATTTTAGGTAAAGATGTTTTCCTTTTGAAATATTATCAATAAGGAATAAGATTGATTGATATCATTTTCGTTTATAAAAAAATTACATAAGAAATAGGTTTAAGCAGTCATTTAGTCTTTATTTTGTTTTATTTTGATTAATTTTTAGTGTTTTAATTTTTTTAAAATATTTAATTTGTTTTTTTTATTTAATTTAGTTATTTTTTTAAGAATTCAATTTTGTATTTTTTGAAACTAAATTAATAATTAAGTCTAATTACAATTTATGTTAAAACAATTTTTTAGAGTTTATATAACTTTTATATATATAAACTCTAAACATATATATTTAAATAATTTTTTATAATTTATATATCAAATCATTCTATCTAAATATTTATATTATTTAATTTTTTACATTCTATTTAAATATTCAAAAACTTTTTTAAATTGAATTGAATGATTTGATGTATAAATTTTAAAAAATATTATTTTAATATATAAATAAATTATAATTAAATTTAATTACTAGTTTAGTTTTAAATTAAAAATATATAATTGGATAATTTAAAAAAAAACTAAATTGAATTAAAGATAATAAGAAACCTTCTCAAAAGATTAAAAATCAAAATTAAATCCAAAAATGATAAATAAATAACTAAATCGATCATTAAACCTAAAAAAAATTAGTAGTTAATACATTCAATGTCACAATTCAATCTTTATGCATAAAATAATATTTATTCACGTGTTTTGTTTTTTCTTTAAACCGTTAAATAATAAAAGAGCAGACTATATGTTTTTTTTCAGGTATAATTATTAATTTGTAAGAAAGAAGATATTTTTGTGAGAATCATGGAATAAATTATGGCAAATTTAGAAGAATTAACAAAATTATTCATTGACAATAAACTACAAAGGAAAATATTAATTGAATTCGCAAGGGCAACGGTAAGAAACGGGGTGGGTACTGCTGTCATTAAATTTCTTTACGAGGGACAATAATGTAAAAGAGTACTAGTTACCGTTGAAACCTATTTCGTTCATATAAAGTGGCTTTTGCTTATTCATATTTGAAAAGTGATCGACAAATCAAAAAATATTGAGAAAGAAAGCAAGAGCGAATTGTTAGAGAAAGAAACAGTTAATCCAGAAATCAAAGAAAGGAGTTATTTGTAAGTTTTCCTTTCGCTTTGTTGTGAAATTTTCATTCTATTTGCGTGCATGTTTGTTTGTAGATTTTGTTATCTGCTTCACCGTAGAGTGAAAGAAGATCTTGTTTCATTTTTTTTTTCTCCGGTAAGGTCAGAAGAAGGAAATGTGAGGGTTTTTTGTTTTTGGATTTTGAAATCTTGGGTTGTTTTTGGGTTGGGAAATTTGAAATCTCGGGTGGAGTTTTCTATTTCTTTTAGTGGAGCGTATGATTTGAGGGCTTGTCTTGTTTCATTCGATTGAGCATTTGCATCGAAGAATCACTTGAAATATTGGGATTCAGTTTAAGGACCTTAATGGAGAATATTAGTTTTTAATTTTTTTATTTTATTTTGTAGCTTGTTTTTTTTACCGTCTTACTTAGTGTAGTTTTGATAAGATGAATGAACTAGTGAAAAATTGATATTTTGGATGATGAGTAGGTTGTTGATTTTTCTCTGAAAATAGAGACAGGAATTTGGTCCAAAAATTTGTTGATAGTTTAACCTTCTTACAATATCTATGCAGGACGTTCAGTAACAAAAATGGCAGCAAGAACTGGTCGCTTGCTTCAAAATCAAAACCTCAATGTCCATGCTAATGGTATGTGGTTCTTTTGGTTTAAATAAACTTCTTCCACCATTAATTGGTTTTCTCGTCGTTTTTAGTTTTTACTGTGCCTAGGCTTATTCATAATACTGGCGCAGGAGCAGGATCTGTTTCTGGGAAGGCAGATTTACCAGGACAGAGGAAAGGTAGAGCTGGGGGAAGAAAACCACTTGGAGATCTATCCAATGCAGGGAACCTCACCAACCAATTTGATGGAAAGAAAGCCCTTGATGGTTCATTGAACATTGGCAAACCCTCTGTTAATCAGGCACCGAAGTTGCAGAAGTCAAAGAATCTTGAAACTGAAAAAAGAATTGCCAACAAAGCTTCTGGAAAATCACTTACTGGTAGCAGGAAAGCACTTTCTGACATTTCAAACTCCGGGAAGCCACAAGGTGCTGAGATTAAAAATAAACACACCCTGAAACCTAGTTTGCTGATAGAGGAATCTCTTCCTCCCAGTGCAATTGCTGAAGAACGGATCTTGCATGATCATAAGAAATGTATAAAATCACAGGTTGAAACTGCAGATGTGCATCACTTTTTCAAGACTGTTGGACTTGAGGATGGTAATTGTTATTGCATTGAAGTTATTGTTTTTGCTAGTTGAACTTTGTGAATGGCAATGTTGTTCATTTTGGCTGGTAGTTGGTTTTTACTTTTCATTGATTTATGATCAGATGCAGATGATCACATGGCAATATCCTTTGAACTGTCTGCAATAAGTAAACTGAAGGTTTGTTTTTGTTAGTTCTTCTGTTTCTTCTGGTCTTCTTTGTCCTCCCCCTTCTAACTATTTATTTCTCCATTCTTTCAGTCTGAAAGTGCATACTTGGAATTGGAGGAGGTACCTGAGCGGTTGCCTGAAATGCAGTCTCTATCTGCTATGCATGGTTCCCCAGCAAACTGCAAGACTCCTGGCTTATCGAGTTACCGTACAATGTGGAATGACTCTACTGTCAACTTCAAGTTGATTGAGACACCAAAAGTGTCCAAAAATTGATTTCTCTTGCAACAATTTAGGACCTGATATGAGTAGGTACTTTTGCCACAGATGGTGTTGGCAATGGATTGTAGTATTTTTTGTTCATCTTTGATATTTTGTGCCTCCGATGTATAATTGTTGCGACTTTTAGTAGACATGTTCATAGTATGTTGTAAAGGTTTACTGTTCTCCCTAATTCATTCCCGTGAATGTTCTTTTTCTTGGAGATCAGTGAAATATTGAAGTTCTTATTCTTGTGCGCGCAAGTTTTTGTTTTTGGCATTTTTTAAAGTTTTAGTTAGTAATGGTTATTTGTCAAATCCAATAAACTGTTTCACAATGTGCACAGAGGAGCTATGTTGCAATTTTAACTCGTATAACCCAATGAATTTCACTTTTTCTTTGCCACAGAACATAACATGCGGTTGCTGTTACTTCCACACTTAGATTGTAGGATGTAAACTAAAATGTTGTTTCATTAGTAATTTGAACATGCAAAAACATTACTGAAATCAATATTATCATATGGAAGTTTTGTTACTACCTACTTAGTAATTCTGACAGCATGAGGAGAATGAAGTAGAAAATTTCAAATATATTACAGAAGCAGAGAATCTACACATTTACACTTAACAGAATCACATTAAATCACAAAAATAATGATTATAGCGACATGCGTAATATTGAAGACATTTGCCATATTTTTAAACCAATTAGAGTAATTAGTCATACTTAGAGTAATTCTAACATCACAACGGAAATGAACTATAAGTTTTTAGATATTGCAAACACATACAGAAGTTATATATTTACTTAACAGAATCACAATAAATAACAAAAATAATGATTATAGTAATATATGTACAACAGTTATCAGCTCTGTAGGTACATTTTTCATTTTGCTTTTGTTTTCCCGTATACCAGTGACTGCTGCCATATTTTGGTTGTGATACAGGTTTTATATATGTAGAGCATCCCTAATAATACTATCACAATATAATATACTATTTAGTATGTTGTTGCATCCTGTCTTGAACTTCTCATTGTTTGTCTTTTCCTTTACTTGTGTCCTTTCATCTAAAAATATTGAATATGCAAGGTCTACTACATAAGTTAACGAAATGTAATACAAGGTGAAATACTGACGTTAACAAATCAGGTTCATGAAGTTTAAATCTTCTAGGGATTGTGAATTATTATTCTCTTATTTTATGACCACATTTATGAATCATGAGGTGAAGTAAAGGTTCATCCCAACAACTATATATTTTCTTAAATATCCAGTTTAGAGTGAAATAATAGTTTCAATCTAGGTTAAATTACCTAAATTATGCAAGAAGAACTTTAATAATGACTTACCATTTGAACTTCGGAATTATATAATGAAAAGTTAAACTGAAATAGAGGGTGTGCCAGGCCCATGCAGTAGTGCAAAACATAGGCGACACATGAATACCCAGTAGCAAGCTACCTTATGAATACTCCCCTTTAAAAAATTAATTTAATATCGTGTGGACCATTGGCCCACATATCAGATATTAAACTGATAAGAACAGATACTACACTTGATCTTAGCCAAAAGGCCGAGAAAGGTATGCCTTCTCTCATCTTTGACATTCTATTTTATAGTCATATGTGAACTTTGTGACCTATGCCTCAGGCGATGTGGAACTTTATAATGGGTACTTGAGTTCTGCCAATGCCACACCACGGTAGGATGTATTTTTGCTTGGATAGAAACTGTAATTCTACTTAGGGGATTCATTGTGTTAAATCATCAAACTTTCCATACAGAAATTCATGGTCATTCTTGAATCCTCCACTCTCCTTACAGAACCAAAACCCATAACTACTATGCCACCACTGGATAATGCGCGGAGTAGTTGAAGAGCTTGTGTAATTGGAGAATGAGGACATTGGAGACTAACTACATACGCAAAATTCACAACCCATCATTGATTCAAGAAGTTAAACACCAATTCGTGGGTCTTTTATTCATTCTATTACATTTGTTTACCCTATCATATGTTTATTCTGCATATTTTATATTTGTAATTTTGTAAATAATATTCAGCCAAGTAAAAGTAGAGAGTTTAAAACTGCAAACAAGAAGAAAGGTATATGTACTACCTGCATATGTTGCTATTTTTTGTGATTTAATATAATTTTCCGTGCCCTGTAGGTATATTTAAGGCACAAAAGTGAGACGGAGTAGATGGTGAAAGTAAATTTTGCACCACTTGTGTACGATGTACTGTTTAAAAATCTCTAGCACATTGATATGAGAATCAGCACCTAGGGTGAGCATAACTGGAGTGTTGAGTCAAAGTGGAACAACACGTGCAAGTACTATGGAAAAGCACACAAAGCAGTTAGGAAAAGAAAGCATCTGATGTGGTTCTTGGTCTCTATTGTGGTTCTTTCTAAAGGAAATTCACTTGCTACAATCTACTCCACCACCAATGGTACCTGCCAGTTATATGTTTTGATCTTGCAAACTTGAATTAGGCTACGACTTTTGTAATAGGGACACTTTCTTAACACTAGCATAGCTCTTATAGGAACCTTCAGTGGTTCAATTTACTTCATTTCTGTGATGTCAGGGATGTCAGTGTTGGATGTCCAACACTCAACACTTCCAGTGATTGAGTTTTGAAATTCCTTTTTTTTTTTTTAACATTTTGTATAAAGTTTTCTCACATAAAAATAGAATACATGATCGAGAAGTAAGATAGTTGATCACAGAGTTGAACATAGGTCAGTGTGTTGCAATTTCACCAAACTAATCACAGTATGCAAAGCAAAATGATCCGTTTTACAAAAGATGTACAAACAAAATAATCACTTTTGTACACTGTATTACAGGCTTGTATGAATCTAAAGATCCTAAGCTCCCCAGATGAAGAAGAATCTAGTAACCAAATTAATACACGCAGAATTTATGCATCTCACCAGCTGAAGCTAAGTGACTCGAAATGCAGGTCATCTGTGGAACAAGAAGTGCAAATTGATGCTACTTCATGTCTCATTTTTCTTGGGCCACTAACAAGAACTCCAATGCTTGATCCATCACAGCCGGAGAGTATTTCTGCCAAAGAATGAAAGATTTCCTGTTTAAGGTTTGACTTGAACATCCATACCAGTATCTAGTCTTTATAAAATGTAACAAGAAACTTGTCTTCACAAGTAAAAATCTCATAATTTTAGTAGCATATCTTTCAATAAGCATTACTTGTTAGATCATTAAAGTTTTGGTTTGATGTCATTTAGCTAAAAAATATTCAATGTAAATATAATAACTAAGCTTCAGGAAATGTAACAAACTAATTGGAAAAACATGGGACAAAATAAAAACAAAAAAAATCTTACTTTTTATGTCTGGTTTTTCTCCATAATGTACGTTAGCTGTTTGGACTAGGGATTGGAGGGGAAGACTGCCTAATTCTTTGTCAGCATTGTAGTATCCTGAACCCGGAGAAGTTGATTGATCTGATGTGTAAATGCTTTTAATCTGCCCCAAATCCTTGTTCTGTTTCTTGTTCCATAGGAAAGCAGATGTTGCTACAATGGCGATAGATACGCATATGAATAACATGCTTAGACTAGACCTTGACAAATTAGGGTATATCAGGTCAGTATTGTGGTCAATTGGATATATGTAGTATCTAGTTAGGATGCCAATAAGCAGAAGGAATAATATAAAGGAGGATGAGATGATAATGCTAAGGTAGAGCCAACTGTTTTTTCCTAAAATTTCACAAACTGGTTCATCTAATAGATTTGGTTTGAACCATGATGTTTGAGTAAGCCTTTTGTCATTCATGTCTGGCTGTTTCTCTCTGGTCACATAGGCTTCAATCTGGAGCTGCAAACGTGAGACATCGAAGGTGGTGCTGGTGGCGGAAACTGGGAGGATGAGGTCTATCATGGAGAGATCAATACACTTCTTGAAGGCACACAGAAGAAGAACTCTTGGAGTTTTGCCACCTTCAGTGTTGGCCTTAAAGACCAGTGAACGGATTATGGAAATGAAAGGAGTAATGCCACTTCCTCCACTTATCAACACAAGCAATTCATGCCTGCATGCATGGAAGGTTTCATCAAGTCCTACCCTGTGAAGTTTCATCTAACAAATATTCTTTGACTTTGAAATCTTCCCAAGAATTAGATTCATTGAAAAAAAAAAATACAGTGGAACAGGTCCTCTAGCAAGTGTCTAGTAGTACCTTGAGTAAAAGGTTGAACCCGGTCCATAGGGTCCTTCAATGGAGACATCAAGGTGGGATAATGGAGATGAAGATGAAGATGATAGGTTCTGGTACAAAGAATTGGACCAGGTTCCTGAACTTTTGATGACAACGCTTAAGGTGTCAGGATCAGTATCACTGCAGGAGGTGACTGTAAAAGGGTGCCACTGCAACTTGGAAATGCTAGGAACATTAATGAAAATGGTGCTTGTGGGGGCATAGCTCAGTCCTGTTGCAGAAAAATGAAAGAGAAATAAAAAAATCGGAACTTCAAATAGAATCAGATACACAGTTCATAAAGAACTTCTTAGAGCCATTCATTCACCTAGGTTCTTGGAGAAATTTAATTCAACAGCTTCACAAGGCAAAACTCTGGCAGAAAGCAAGCGAATTTTCTGTTGAGACTGTAGGAATCTCAAGTAGCGGTCGATCATGAATAGGTAAAACCCTGGAAGCACCACGCAAGAGGAGGAAAATCCCAAATGTAGCACATAGAAGATTACAAAGACAATGTAGAGGTAATGAGTGTAGAAGAAAAGCTCAAAAGCTTTTCGCCTTATGGAAGGTAAGGTAGCAGCCCACATGATTAATCCAGCAAGTAGAGAAACTTCTCCAGCCACATTTGACACTCCAACTTTGTTCCATTTGAATATCTGCATCAAAGTTTGTGGACTATCGGTTACATTACATTCAGTAGTTTATGATTGGAAAATGACCAAAACTTTGAAAAGGTTGGCCATTTGCTATTTTAAAGTTCTCTATCATGTATTACCTCTAAGATTTGGTGTGTCTTGTACCAAAAAATGATATAACCAAGACCATGGGCTGTGAAGAGGATCATTGCAGTGTGTCCTAGCCATATATGATACTTGATGCTTCCCTCTGAAGTTAGGCCAATGAACCTCAAAATTGAAGACCCTCTTGTGACAGGAAAGAACAATAAAGCCAAGCAAATATTCCCAACAAGGCCTAAAGCAATGGCTGAATATTCCAGCTTCACTTCCCACCTGTGCAACAAGAACTATTCTGTTACTGGAAATACATACATTAATATTATCTGAATTATGTAGCAAATAACTCTTTTTTATGATTTGAAAATTGATGCAGTGATGGGTTATTCTCTCACACTTGGTCTCTCTCCTTGGCTGCATCTTGTGCGGCGCTTGCAAACATGCTATGTAAGTAGGAACAGAAGGTCCAAATCAAGAGTAAAACAAACATGATGGCGAAAGAGAGCTCTGTCATGGTGATTATCCCAAGAGGACCTTTTGTCAGCAATGGTCTTTTCCATGATACCAATCCTAAGAATCTCCCCTTGCTAGAAGAAAGAAAGTAGCAATGTTAGTGAATTTTGAATAAGAAAGTGATGAGAATAACAGGTATGAAATAATGTACCTTTCACTATTGTGATTCGAACGTTTTTGCTCTAAGTGAAGATATAAACCCGCCAAAGTCGCAATTAATAAGATTGGAAATGTGTATATGAGTATGATTGTCCCTGTGCAAAGACACAAGGTAGATGCAAGTAAATTAATAATGCAAATTGTTTATACCAAATAAATCTGTTTATATTTCTTCTCAACCAGCTGGTTCACTAAATAATACAAATACCAGCCAATTCGTCTCATTACGTACAAAATAGTTTGTGAATAATAAAACCAAATTGAAGAATTTGAAAAAATAGACTAATTTTTCAAATACATATTAAATATATGTATCATTTCATTCATTTGCCCCAAAAATAAGAAAACGATATACAATTCTCACGTTAAGACATTTTTTAGAAGATCTGTTTTCTTTTTTTATTTGTTTTATTTAATTATCTCGTTGTATACTTTTCTCTTCGCATCTTTCTCTTAGTTTTAAATATTATAACAAATTTAAATTATATTACTCTCCAAAATTGCATTACATATATTATATATACGTTTTCTATTCTAATATATAAAAGATAGAAAAGAGGCTTAAAAAATAGATTTCTAACTCAACCTTACAAAACTAATTTATAAGATGAGTTTCCACCCACTTATATATACTGTAAAATTGTCTTATCTATAGTTGATATGAAACTTGTATTTTCTTACGTTGAGATATATTGGGTGAGACTAGATATTAATGAGTAGTCCGATAGCAGCTTGAGATAGCAGTAAAACTATATTATCAAAAAACAGAAATCTCGCTAGAATAAATTTTTAAACAGTGACATCGATGATACCATATCAGGAGGTGGACTTTAAGTCTAATTCTATCCCAAAAAACTAACTTGTAAGGTAAAATTTGCACACTCTCATATATGATGACAATAAAAAAAATAATATTTCTTTCAATAGAATTAAAAGCAGAAAATATATTGTATCTTTATCTTTATCAAGAGCCCATTTCAATGCAATTTGAAAGTGTCATGAGAACAAAATTACTTATACATATGAATAAGTTTTACGATGAGCTGACTAGCACAAGTTAATCTTCATTCATGAAAACTTTATAATATTATTTGTATTTTATTGAAAAAAAAATTATCCCACACCTTTGTGGGTGAGAAAGTGAAGAGGGAAGAAAGTTGAAAGACATGGTTGTAACATTTGTGACAGTGACAGTGACAAACCTTGTTCACCGAAGAATACAGAATCTGCCTTTGCTTCAATGTCTGGAAACCATTGTAGATAGAAGATGTTGGTAGGTCTCACAATCCAAACCAATACATACCCAACAAAGATCGACAATGAAAACCACCATATCCCCATTTGCAAATACTTCTTCATCTTCCCAGAAACACCTTTACTCATCTCTGACTCTGAATTCATGCTTCTTCTACCTTTCTCTCTTCACCTTGAGATGATTCTCTTCTGTGAGAAACTTTACTCTGCGCACATGCATATATATATTTTTAAACCCCACCATGCATAGGGTGGAATTAAAAAAAAAAAGATTCAGATTGCTCACATGTAAATTATTTCAGTGGTAATATCCTAAAGTCGTGCACACTTGGTGCTTCGTTTCGTCCACACATGAGAAAATGGATTTTTCTGATGGAGTTTGATCCCTTTTTTTAACAAGTAAAACAATGATGAGAAACAAAATTTATATTGTTTTTTTTTGGGTTCTTTACAGTGGAATTGTCAATTGTGACATATTTAAAGCCACACACACACCATAGAAGCCAAGCTTGTCTTTATGTTAACATACCACATAAGCGAGTCCCATGTGGGGTTCAAAGTTGGAATAGTCATACATCAACTCGCTACTTTTAGGAATAACTTATTAGAAACTTCATATTAGATCTAAAATATTTATGGTAAGAGTTTTTTTTTTTTTTTTAACACATAGATGCCATTTCCTTATACTTGAGTAAGATTTAATATTTGTTATTTTAAATGTATTCTAAGTTATTGTTGTCACTCGTTAACATTTATATATATTGTATTATTGATATTTAAAATAGATTGATTAAGAAACGGTGTTTATTAAGTTGACAGTATACTGGAGAGAATTTAATATTGAATCGTATGGTGAGATGAGAGTCTAAAAAGTAGTACCTCTATTCCACATTGGAATAAGTGAATAATTGAACTTTTGGAGATCCCCTCTATCACAAACAAATGAAAGAAAAAGATGGAGACAAAGTAACTCAAAATGAAAATTTTAAGAGTTGATAAGTCGCCAGTAAAAAAGAAAAACATGAAAAAATATGTCATGAATGTGGAAAACATGATCACTACAAATAGGAATTGCAAGAAAAAAAAACAATTTTATTATTTTTCTTAGTTTATTATTCTTACATAGAGATGATTTACATGTGTAATTTGAATTATTTTTCGATCCAAGAGTAAATTCAAATATTTATTAAAATATATTAGAAATTTTTGTGAGATGTTAATGAAAAATAGATAAATATAAGAGGTAAAAACTACATTGGTAAGATAAATCATGATTGTTATATACTTCTTCATCTTTATTTTTAACATATTATATATATATATATATATATATATATATATATATATATATATATATATATATAGAATTAATGAAGAGGAGAAAAGAGAGAATATTAAATTGTAATATATGTCATTAATGAAATGTTATTTCTTTTGTAAGAGGAAAAAAAGTAAATCTCATTATTGTCAATAATTTGAGATGTTAATTTGAATTTAAATAAAAAAAATGGTTCACAATTCATGTCAACAAGATATAAATCAAATTAAGAGGGTGATAAAATGGACTAATTGAACTTGTTTTTGGCCTGCCAAAAACATATTAGATCATCCTGGTTTGAAAAAAAAAAAATAAGTCAGAAAATGCAACCCATTCCATGACAAAACGGCATGATCCGCCACTTTTGTATATATACTTAAAAATAAATATTTAAAGTATATTTAAGCATGTAAACATTTTCTAAGCTTTGAATTGATTAATTAATTTTTTTAATTGGATAAATTAAAATATATTATATTTACATGTTAAATTATTTATTATAATTAATAATTGAAACTTAATTTGTGAGTGTTAATGATTTAAATTATAATAGTATAACATATTTTTACATCTATAAAAAATTTAATATAGAAAATTTAATTAATAAATTATTTTTTAATTTTTAACTAAAAATAATAATAAAACAAATAGCGGGCAAGAAGCGGTGTTCCAAGAGTACCCTTTCGAACTCCCGGGGATAAAGATGCATCTTGGGTTGATATATAGTACGACTTGTCAGATATAGTAGGTTATATGGGATTTACCCGTTTTCTCCCCCGATCGAGATATCCCCGCTTTCACCCCCAAAAGAGAATGATGAAATCATAAAGATAAAAAAATGGGGAGCGTGATTCTATCGATTTTTTCATTTTTAGATAATCGTCTGTGTCAAAACAGACTAGTGGGTTGAAAATTACAATCTAATCCGTCAAGTTTTGACATGCTGACAAGTTGCCTTTGGGTCACAACTCACTCGTAAACAAATTTATCCTAATTAAACTAATTTTATGGAATCATTGTATATGCTTTGCCTTAAGAAAGTGTATTGGAATTATTTGTATCCTATATATATAAACTTTATTTTCAGATTTTCTTATCAATTAATTAACAATATTAATAATAATATATTGATAAGTAATTAAGTAAATCTTATATTTGTATCCTATATATAAACTCTATCTTGAGAATTTTTTATCAATTAATTAACAATATTAATAATAATATATTGATAATAATTAAGTAAATCTTATACATTGATTATGAATAAATCCATACATTTACGATTATAAGTTGTACATAGTGCCAAAATATTGAGAATTAGCAATTTTTTCTATCTTTATGGGAAAAAAAAGAATTTACGTAAATGGTAAAACAGAAAAATATACTATTAATATATAGTTTACTTGTTGCTAACCTCCACTCAATTCAATACATTACACATAACACACCAGAAAGGAACAAACGTGTATCGATATTGTTCTCCATTATCTACTACCAAATCTGACACATAACACACCATTGCTAATCGATACTCCATTATTTACTAGCAGAAAAGTGTATCGATATTGAGCCAACATTAATAGTTATACAAATTAAAGCTACAACAATTATTGACAAATGTACATACAACATATTATATACATAACCATACATCACCATGTAAAGCTGATGGATTCAAAGTGAAGATTATCAGCCAAACCAGAAGCACAAATTCTGGCAACTTCATGTCTCATGTTCCTTGGGCCACACACCAAGACTCCAACATCTTTTCCTTTGCAATCAAGCAGAATTTCTGCAACATTAACAATTTCTATTTATATCATCACCCCCAATGAAACAGTAAACCAAACAATTTAAAGAACCCTGAAAACTTTACTCTTGAGATCAGGCCTTGCACCAAAATGCACATTGGTTGCTTGCACCAGAGACTGATGGGGAAGGCTTTCGAGCTCTCTCTCTGACCCATATATCCATGACCCTTGTGATGTTGTTGGTGTTGGAACTTCTACATTCATGATTTGCTTACTTTCCAAGGTGTTTTGTCTCCTCCACCACATAAAAACTGCACTAGAACATACACACACCACTGCAAAAAGTAGAAACATAAACCACAAAACCTTAAAGGTCCAATGATAAACATCATCTGAATTATTTTCAATAGGGTATATGTAGTAACGAGTGATTATCCCCAGGAGAAGGAGGAACATGAGAAAGGATGATGAGATTATAGCACCAAGCCATAGCCAGTTGTTTGGGCCTAACACTACTGATATAGGGGTGTCTGAGAGGGTAGGCTTAAACCATTTGGTTTGGATCGGTTTTTGTGAATCTATAGGAGGTTGTTCTTTTTCTCTGGTAATGTAGGCCTCGATTTGAAATCGAAGGTTTGAGATTTGGTCTGTTGAGCCAAACGCAGAAAGCATAAGATCTAACATGGTTAGATCAACGTAGTTTTTGAAAGCACAAACAAGTAGGACTCTTGGAACATGAGATTCTTGCTGGCTTTGAAATATGAGCTCACGGATTATAGATATGAAGGGTGTGATGCCACTTCCACCACTCACCAACACAAGCTCTTCGTACCTGTTATAAGATACACGGTAAATTAGTTTACAAATTACAATTGAAAATTATTCCATTATCAGCAAGAAGCATTTTGCTTTTTCTTGTTTGTTACCTTAAAAAATGTGAAGTAGTTGGTCCATAGGGTCCTTCAACAGAAACGTTGAGATGATCCATAGCAGATGAAGAAAGTTCCTGATAGAGTTTGTTTGTCCAGCTTCCCTCAGTTTTAATGGCAACACTTAGAATATCTTTCTCCATATTACAACTAGAAATCACAGTGAAAGGGTGCCACTGCAGCTTCGAAATTTTGGGTACATTTATGTACACCATGCTCGAGGGGTTATACAACAAATCTGAAGTCAGGAATTATACCATCAAATCATAACTTACTTAGCAAAACTTTGTTCAGGTGATAAACTTATTCACATGGGTTGTCATATAATAACAGTTAACCAACATCTATTCTAATGCATGTTTGATTAACATAGAATCAAATTAAAGATAATCTTTCCACCTTCAAATCATAGTTATTTTAAGAAACTTTAATATATTTCACGTCAAAACCTAAAGTTTCATACATCAAATCAAATTACATATACACCTAAGATTTAATTTTTTTTTAATCATAACTAATACATTAAAATTAAGAAAATGCCATGATAATGTTATCAAGTCTTTTTTAAGTTTAACTTAATCCTACAAGATCAATTTTAAGGTAAGATTTGCACTCAGTTATATATTATAAATTGATCTTATTTGTAGTTGACATGAGACTTCCAATCTACCTCTCACACTAAGACATATACATCTCAAACATTATATATATATATATATATATATATATATATATATATATATATATATATATATATATATATATATATATATATATATACATATATATATGT
>Ga0214545_1004057_pt1 | contig 27608 bp, 16 predicted proteins | sample CNSS4metaG_FD_160064 | JGI IMG/M metagenome (GOLD analysis project Ga0214545, IMG submission 160064) | Root nodule microbial communities from cowpea collected in UCLA plant growth center, Los Angeles, California, USA - CNSS4 | ecosystem: Host-associated > Plants > Roots > Nodule | place: USA... | reverse complement strand
TTTTATATATATATATATATATATATATATATATATATATATATATATATATATATATATATATATATATATATATATATATATATATATATATATATATATATATATATGGCATTTGTATTACACATATAAGGCATTTGATGTAACACCCCATTTAATTAATAACATAATTAAATAAGCGTCACACTAGAATAATATCATAGCGTAGTCTTGGAGTTTAAACCCACTCCTTACAACGTAAGGCACACCACGATGCCACAGGAGACCAGACATAAAGTTAAAGGAAACATAAGGAGGTCACAAGTCAACGAAATACATGGGCCGTAGCCCTAAGAAACCCAACAAGATAAAAAACCAGCTCCAGCCCAGATGGGTTATGCAGCGAGGTCACCGTTCCCCTGTTGACCGCAAGAACCTCTCGCTTCTGCTCACATCAATAAATTGATGATCATCGCAAAAGAGAAGTGCCACACACCCAAGACAATCAAACAAACAAGGGGTAAGCTAGAGCCAAAATCATTTCATCAATAAAGTCAGATATATACATATTCACAATCCTTTAAACATACATCAAACAAGAAGGTACGACTTTCCAAGCAATACACTACGACTCGACTCGACTCATCCGGATACATATAACTTGGTTGGATTCAGCGGATGCTTGCGCTTGTGGTGGATACCTTTGCTCACCCCCGAGCTATGTGTTACAAGTGTTATAATGAATCAATTCCCCTTACCACAAGGTTAGCCCTTAGTAAATTTCGGGCCTCCTGCTACTCTCACCACAGGAGTCAGTCCGCTCTAGGTGAGACTAACTAACCCCTTAGAGTGTCATGATGCAACCTTACCTTGAATCCTTACCTAGTTATACAGATGGGGCACCACCATGGACACCAACAGGGACCATGGGATTACGTCCCGACCATTGAAGCACGACCCTGGGAATCTCACCTAGAGATCCCAAGGACTTACGCACTGACACAGACCAAACTTCCTTAATCAATCGAACAGATTCGGCATGCATACACACAATATACATATACATATACATTTCATACAATTTCTCATTGTCCACATCTTTCGTATTCCCAACCAAACCTTGTCAACTCGTTGTTCTCGAGCCCAGAATATGGAGCTCTGTCTCATACCATTACCATGCCACATTAATACCAACCCTTTCATATCTCATGTTGAACTCATACCAAACTCATCATTTCAATTTCATGAATCATCTCATACAATTGTCATGCTCACATCATGTAAAACCCACAATTCATAACTCATACACCACCTCATTCACAAAGGCCATCCAATTCATAAACTTAAAAGAATACTCATACAAGCATGTTGTCCACTTTTGAAATCAAAGGAAATATCAATTTCAACCCCCTTCTCGCCCAGCATCTCGCTCAGGCAGAAGGATCTCGCCCAGGCTAGAAGGACCTTCGCTTAGGCGAGCTCCCTTCGCCTAGGCGAGAGCTCGACCTCCAGAATTAAAACCCTGCACGCGTTCTCGCTTAGGCGGTACCCTCCTCGCCTAAGCGAGACGTTCACTCGCCCAAAAGTGCAGTGGGTCGCCTAGGCGACCCTTCGTAGAGAAATACACAGGCGAGTCCCTGTTAATCTCGCCTAGGCGAGGCAGGCTCGCTTAGGTGAGTTTAACAGACTTCGCCACTATTCCTCGCTGCTATCAACATAGTTCATCCCCAACAACAACACGAATCATGCCATACAACCACAGCCACATACAAGCACGAAAAATCACAGAACACAATCAAAACTACCATCATTTCACCAGACAAAAAGGGTTCTAGCTTCTCTTACTTGAAAAACAAGCTAGTAGTTGGATCCCTAAGCACAAACAACGAATGCAACGACGTCTAGAGCGAATTAGTGAGCTGGAAAACAATGTAACTAGATTAAAACGAGTTCACCCTGATTGACCCTAGTTGGAACCACGAATAAGGGGCTAAAGGGAACTAAGGTACGAGTTAGAAAAGACTTACATGAAGTGGAGTTTTGGTCGGAGTTCCCTTGGGGGTTGGCGGCTAACCCTAGCAGAGCTCTGGAATGGAAAGGAGGCAGCGTTAGGTTCAGATTGCAAGTGAGGCTGAAAGGGGAACCCTAACAGCTTTAGGGCCTCTGCACCCTATGGGCCAGCCTTTAGGCCCAACGGATTAAGGCCAGCCCTTAGACATTAGGGCAGAAAAAGAAAACAGATTTTTAATGGGCCTTACATTTGACACCACTATATATTTTCCTTCAGGTGTATGAGTGACCCTTTTCACTGTTGGGTTTTATATTTCTTCATATGTTTTGGTTATAGTCATGGTTATTGAGAGATTGTGGTTCCATATGGTTATATGACATTAGTCTTACACATATAAGATATTTGACATCACTTTAACCCAAAACCTTAAAGCAATGGTGTTATGAGTGTTTATTCTTATATTATATTTAACTTTATCTTTTCTATCCAATGTGGAACTTTTTGACTCACACTTGGACTATTCCCAACATTAATACCACTCCAACACAATGCTTATTAATGGAATGACTTGTCTTGCAACTAATCTCTAATCTTCTATCCCTTCCCACTTTTTACTTAACATTTTCCTTCCTTTTTAATTTTTCTCCACATTTGTTGTTCATTAATTCTTGTTTTCAAGAATTATATTACTCGAAGTCTTAATAATCGAAGTAGTTGTTAAGTGAAGTCTTTTCCGTGATGTATGAAGTTAAAAAAGAAATGTTTGAATGAATTTTATATCTATATGTTTGACTGAAAATCAAATTGTTTATGTTAAAATGAGTACAGTAATCATTTGCTTAGATCCATTAATATTAAGTAAGCGTTAATCATAAATTGAAAGTATTAAAACTGCTAATCATTATCAAGAATTCATTTTTTTACCTAAAATGATTTCTTTTAATTAAAATATTGTTTTAAAAAATTTATTTATAAATACTTGTAAAAAAATGACAATCAATAGATAAAAGTAAAACAAGTTTGTCCATAAATAAAAACCAATTTATACATGAGTATAAAAAAAAAACAATATTTCTATACGTTAATATGAAAAAAAAAAATACAAATTAGCTTTTGAACAAGTCAATTTTAATTTATGAATAAGCTAATTTGGTCTTATGAATTTATTTCATTTAAAAAAAAAATCCTAGAAATATTCGCTAGGACCGTATATCTTTGTTGGTACATCTTCATTCTATAGTTATTAAAATGAGATATCATTTTTTTTTCTTCGAGAAAAGAAAAGTAATTTTTTTGCTAAGTATGCTTTTCATTTTGGAAACCTTATGATGTTGGCCATGATATTTTCTCATGCTTTACTTTATTCTTTATAGCCATATTTTCTAAAATTTTGCTATGCAGAAGTAATTGACATTTGACCTTCCTGTTGTGCAGGATATGTCTAAATAAGTTAAAAATCTTGGAGTTACCATAGAGTATAACGTTGGGGAGAAAATAAACAGACTCAGAAACAAGATTAGATTTCCTGATTATTTCAATAATTCAAAAATTCATATCCATTAATACTTCTGAGCAAAGATCACAACAAAAAAAAGATAAGAATCATAGATAGGTATAGATTCTCATTATTTAGATCTATGCACATTAAAAATTTAATATTTTGCAAACCAAATAACTCATTAAAGTGAATCCTTGGTCACCATGAGACTGCTAGCAGCTGTAGCCGGTGACAGCCAGAAAAACAGCAACTGCAACTCCAGCTGTTGCCCACATATTTCTCCCTAGCTGCTGATTTGGTGGAGAAGCATTCTGTGAAAGAAGAAAAACAAATGTGATCAAAACTGTGATACTGATGAGATATGTTAAATATAGAAAAACGCTACTTTTCCTAATTAACATAAAACACGATATATCTAACAAGACACGTCGGTAAATAAGACAAATATCCATATATGATTGCAATTTGGTGTTTCACTAGACAAAGATATTACCAAATTCAGACTTGGTGATGGTGCTGGTGTTGTGTCTGATTCAGCTGTGGAATCGGGTGGTGCAGGGGGACTTTTGCGGATAATGGTTGGTGCTGGAGCTGGTGCTTGATGTCTCCGGTGCTTGTGCCTGTGCCTTCTATGTTTATGTGATGATGGTGCCGGTGCTGGTGCCTCTACTACTGGTGTTGGGGCCAGTGTTGGTGGTGGAGGAACAGGAGATGGAGTTGGTGCTGGCTTTGCAGGTGCAGGTGCTGGTGTTGCCTTCACTGGTGCAGGAGCTGGGGGTGTTATGGCTGGTGTTGGGGCTACCTTTGGTGGTGGCAATGGTGGTGGTGTAGCAACTGGTGGTGGCGGTAGTGGGGGTGGTGATGTGGGAGGTGAGACAGGAGATGGTTTTGGTGGTTGTGGTGGAGTTTGGGGTGGTGAAGCTGGTGCAACCTTGGGAGCAGGTGGTGGTGTCACAGGAGGTACAGTTGTAGGTGGTGGGGATGTTGGTGGTGGTGTGGTGGTTGTGGTGGGAGGGGATGCCACCACTGTTGGTGGTTGTGTTGCCACCGGTGGTGTGGTAGAAGAGGGAGATGTTGCAGGTGCTTGGGCATTGGAAGGTAGGTGGAAGCAGAGACATGCTAAAGCCAATGTCCAGAACACCACAGCCATTGTATGTTGAATGTTATGATGTGGTTGGAATGAAGAGAGTTTGGTTCTCTTATATATGACCTATTGTGAAGCACAAGGTTGAAACGTATGGTGTGAACTATCTGTGGAAGGAAGGATGTAGCCTTCATGTGATTGTGACATCATTCATACATTAATCATCTAACAAGTTAGCTTCCCTTGGATGAAGGGGGACCCTTAAAATCCCAAGTCCTAGTCATTTAGACTTCTATCACACCCTCACCATTCAAAGTTAATAATATCATGGTCATGACCTAACTTGCTTCTAATTTCTCATATTTTCCTAGACAAAAGGTTGGGTTGGAAGGAGGGATGGAATGAATAAAAAGTTTCATGTTGATGAGAACATGATTTCACCTACCATTTTCTACACATACCTATATCTAAGTACGAGGTCTCCATCACTTTCTGTTAGTACTTGATGGTTAGAATTTCACATTGATTGTGATGTTTCATCAGTAGTTTAATCGTTGTACATACTCTATCTCTATGTTTCTTGCAAGTATTCTCAAAATATTTACCCAATGACAGACAGGCTTTACTATATCATTACATTCTAGTCATCATCTCAAGCGTTTGAAGTCATTACTTGAAATTAAAGTTGACAACAGTGGCTTGGCAACGTTATTGTTCTTGACAGCTTAACTGATTGAATATTCTAGATAAATCGAACATTGTACTTTTCACAAATGACCACTCATTCAAGTTCAAAAAAATTTTACAGCTCATTTAAAACATGGAAAAATGTGTGCATCAGGTTGTTTTATAAACAGAACATCATGTGGAAAACGTCATGTATCTTGTTGAGTATCTTGGAAGGGTGGTGGTGAGAAACAGGAAGGCGAGAAGGGTCCTTTGGGGTTTCCTCTTTCTTCGTTTTCCTTCTGAGCTGAAAGAATTGCTGCATTGCATCTGCACACTCTGTGGCTAAGACCCCTCTTCTTATTTTCATCTTTGGATGAAATGGATGAACTGGGGCAGGTGGCACACCTCTTGCTTCTGATACATTTTCTCCTCCATCTGGGAAGAGCCTGCAAAAATGGTTCAACAAGGAGCTGTAAGTAATATTTGATGTACTGTGCTTTCAAGAACATTTCATGTGCAGAGCTTTCATGAAAATTTTCAAAAGAGAACTCAATTTTAGTTTGAAGAAATGTAACTCAGCTGACTTTATAGAAAACTAAATTAGAACAAAATTCACATAAAATGTTGAGAACGGGGCTGATACAGAAATGTTTTATAAACATACACTATCATCATGAAATTTGTACTTATACAAATTTTAAGATAGTTACTATAAAAGTCAATAAACTAATCACACGTGATAATTTATGATTAAATGAAATTTAGAAATAATCTTTACACACTATTTGTCTCTATTTTAAAAACCATGCTGTCGGTTTGAACAGAAAATCAGTGAACCAGTCAAGTAAACAGTTCAAATAAACCAGAAAATCAATCAAAAACTAGTTTGAACCAGGTAAATATTAAACACTTAATATAACTTCTTTTCTTTTCCAAAAAGAATAAATAAAAAGTGACCTAATATATTTATTACGCAATAATCTTGTTAATATTAATAAATATGATGAATAATATTGAGATTTCAAGTTAAGTATGATAGCATATTTTATTTTATATCGATTTTAAATGTTAAGAACCTATAATTTGTTCTATTTTAGTTTTTAGCACCATAAAATTATGATCTAATATTTTTAATGTTATTTTATCCATTGTTTAAATATTTAATGCTTATGATAATTTTATGAATACCAATTACATCATGGTTGAACCATTGAACCAGTGCCTTGACTGGTTCAATGAACTGTCTGATTTTAAAAATATAGAAATCATTGCATTTACTTTTTCGGTAAGTGAAACTCATCTTTCTTACTCATTAATGGTGCCTAGATAAAAAAAGTAAGGAATTTGACATAACAAAAAGTTCACAGTAACATCTAAATGTTGAATACCAAATATATGATATGCATTATGATTGAGAGTGCTGTGGTCCTTCTGTTCTTATTATAATATCATTTGTATGTGTGCAATCCCTCATTTTCCAGTAAGCTCTTTTTTTTTTTTTTGTCTCGACCAATTTAACTAAAGTTAACAAACTAAAGGTAAAATAAATGTGGGTAAGACCAATCCAGCCAAATTTAGGTAAAATTAATGAAACATTATTATACCATAAAGCCTTCTACGTAACATAAGCAATAAAAAAAGAACTTTTGCTTCATACCTAATCCAGCTACCATCAGCTCCAAGAAGCTTATTGGGAGCACCCCACACAAGAGTATCTATTCTTGCCTGAAGGATAGCACCAGCACACATAGGGCATGGCTCAAGCGTTACATAAAGTGTGGTGTCCTGAAAATGGCAAAATTTTTTACTTAAACTAATTTATCAAGATTTTGTATAAATAACAGAACTGATAGACATCAAACATTGCACAAGGAAGATTAAGTTACTACTTTCAAGCAATATTTGGTCAGGAAGAACTGAAAGGAGGGAAACGATTCATCTATTAGGACCACAGGTAAGTCTAAAAAGAATAAATACATCACTTTTTTCACTCAAATTCCCCTGTACTAAATATTTCTTTAGGAGATTAAACATGCAATTACAGTCACAATCTCTTTCTCTCTATTGGAACAAGAGCATTATTTTTGGTGACATTATTTATTAATCATGAGCTTAAAATTTATACAGAAACAAAAAAATGAATACGAAAATTTGGGTGTAATATCACAATAACTCTGAATATACTACAAGGAAAACTTACAGATAATCTCCATGTCCGAAGAAGGTTTGAAGCTTCTCGTATACAAATCATCTCTGCATGAGCAGTGGAGTCCCGTAATTCTTCCACTCTGAAACAGATATTTAGAAATAGAATAAAAACCAAGGCAATTACAAAAAAGACGAAGTAATTTTGATATCACAACAACACTTACAAGTTGCATCCTCGAGCAATAATTTTCCCATGCTGCACAAGAACAGCACCAACAGGGACCTCCCATGTATCAGCAGCCTTCTTAGCTTCCAAAAGTGCTTCCTTCATGAACATTTCATCTATTTTCCGCTGTTCAAGTTCACGTTGATAGGCTTCTTCCCAGTCATCAAACCTATCTCTTAAGACTTGCTTGTTCCGTTGAAGCTTCCTTTGCTTTAACTCTCCATCCTTTCTCTCTGAGCCAGACAATTCAGACTGCGAAGGAGCAACAAAATCCTTGACTGGCCCCACTAACTCAGCTCCTCCAGACATGTCAGATCCACCAATTCTTACATTTTCTCCAGCAATAGAAGGCCCTCTTGCAGGTACTGAAATTGGTTCCACGTTTTGTGTGGCAGAAGTAGTGGCTTTCAAATCTTTATTATCTTCAGTCCAACTAGCATTTTCCTCTCCAGAAGTATAAGAGGCACCTACTGACATTGATCCACTTTCCAATGTATTCGGTGATGACGATCCAATTTCAAGATGTTTTCCTTTGTCCTTCAGTTTATTGTCAGAATGTCTACCTGGTTTTAACTTATCAGAAATTATGGCTTGAGGCAGTACACTTGTTTCGTCTATGACATTTGTTTTAGTGGTTTCCTCATGCTCCTGCCCAGAAAACCATGTGTCACTTTCGGACTTGTTTGGTGAGTTTCTCTCAGCAGATCTTCCAGCTGATGTGGAGGAACCAGCACGTGAACCCCAGCGTAATCGAACAATATCAGAAATTATACCCCACAAGGACCTCCCACTTCTAGCAACAACTGTTTTCCCGGTTTCTTTGCTGATCTCTGTTTCTTCGGCTACTAGACCTTGTTCAATAGATGGTTCAGTGACATCCCAAATCTCATCAGAAGGACCTTTGGTCCCAGAAAACCGACCAGAATGACTAGAATCATGCTCCTTTGACTGAACATCTTTTTCAGTGCCTTGTTGCCTCAAGCCGTAGATCTGATTACCACCAACTTCAAGTGTCAACCTTGGTCCTATAACTTCTATCTGCTGTGCTTTGGAAGTTGTTACTTCATGCCTGATCCTCTCAGCAAATTCATCCACAAACTGCGTAGATGATTTCTCTGAAAGATCAGCTGAACCAAGAGTATCTGGATGCAAAGCAGAACTTCTTCCTGAATTATCATACAAAGAAGAAGATCCACTTTTTGAAGTTTCAAGGAAGACATTTGGGCTTGCAATTCCTGCAGTGAGTTCAACATGTGCTGAGCCTCCACCCACTTCTGAAGAGGAAGGGATCAACATGGTTGCAGAGCCCCCTTCTTCACCTGCTGCTAACGTAACATGTTTTCCATACCCAGAAACCAAATTCAATGATCCCTGCAAACTGGATTCCTCTCTTGAGGTGGTTTCATCAGAAAGTGATAGATTTGCAATCCTTTCATCAGTTTGGCTAGAACTTTCTCTTGTTCTGACAACTGATGTTGGTTTACTTTTTGGAATGAATCTCACCTTCTCATAAGCTTTTTGAGAACTTGAAACTTGCTTTTCATCACTGGCATAGCCTTCTGATAAAGTGCTGACAAATTCAGATCCTTTCCTGTGTTGGAAACTCTGAGTTGTCCTTTTATCTTTTTGAAGCCATGTACCCCTTGAATCTGAGCTTATGTTCAAATTTTCCTCCATGCTCTTTAATCTAGTTCTAGACTTCAGGATAGATGTATCTTCAACATTAGCTTGTGTAATGATCTTCTCTCCCTTTTGGCGTTGCTGCTCCTCTACTCCCTGAACAGAACTCGAAACATTTTTCCGTTCCATGACCTTCATCTTAGTACTTGAGGTCCGTTCACTGTCTTCAATTCTTAAATTCCCAGTATATTTAAGGGAACTTCTATCTATAAAATCCTTTTGAGAGGTAGAACTAGAGCCAACATTTTTTTTATAAGTATCATTTGTTTCTTGTAAAAGTGTTTCTGATATTGCAAGGCTCCCTTCCCTGCCACTGAATGCGGTCTTTGATTTCAAAATTTCCTTTCCAGGGGTAGAAGTGGAACCAACAATCTTTTCACGTTCATCAGTTGTTTCCTTCAACGGTATTTCTGATATCTCAAGCTTCCCTTCCCTGCCACTGAATTCCTTCTGTGATAACAAACTTGTCTTAACTTCAGTACAATCAGACTCTTGGACATCTATTGATTGATGTTTTCTTCTGTTGACTGTTTGAAGATATGACTTGTTTGTTTTCTTATCCAAATAGTCAATAGTAGATGATTTATCTTCCTCGCTATTGACTTGGTTTTGTGAAATAGACGATCTTTTATGACCAGATTCATGTGTTTTAAATCCTCCCAAATACATATCCTGTTGTTCCCTTGCGGATTCTGTGTTTCGCAGAGTTCCCTGAGTCAGCTTCTTTTCAGACTTCTTCCTTAGGTTCCAATCAATATCCTCACCAAATGCATATTTTTCCTTATTTGAAACACCCAACAGCTTCTTTGAGTCATCCCTTTGCCCCTTGAATTCTTCCTTAACTTGTTCCTTCACTTGTTCCTCCACACCATTTGCTTCGCCCTTCTCATATTCCAGTGACAGTTCTTCCAAACCAATCTCATCCTGAGCTTCCAGCTCACTGCCAAAATCTCCTGATGAGAGAGAATAATAAGATGAACAACTAGATACATTTCTTCGTTTCCTATGGTTTTCACTTTTTGCAAAGGCTTCCCTTTCATTGTCGGGTTTCTTGTATTCTCTTCTCAATTCTATGGTGGATGACTGATGTTGCTTCAAATCTTCTGCTTTCTCTGATTTTACTTTCTCACCTGAATTCAAATGTTCCTCTCTCCTCAAACTTTTTCTAGCTTTCTCAGCTTCCATTCTTTTGGATGAAAACACATCCTTACACTTGCTACAAATGGCAGCGTCTTTATCTGCCTCATCATTCAATAAGCTGAGAACTGCTTCAACATCATCAGAACTAAACGAATGGGAAAATTTTCTCCCTTTTTGTGAGGTAGCACGAATACATCTTCCCTTTATGCTCCGCCTACTAACATCGCAAACAGTTTTCTCATTGACAGAAGAGTTAAGCTCCTGACAATCTCTAAGGAAACCATAAGCTGGCAGCCGGGAAAGGTAATAATCTCCACCACCCAGTATCAACCTTCTAGTTGCTGACAATTGAAGAAGAGCAGATTGCCTCAACCCATTTACAAGACAAGACTTTACAGGTACTCTGTAAGTGGAAGCTGAACAACAATCACAACAACCACAAGATGACAAACAGTATGACGGGGTTCCATCAAATCTTTCGTGACAGAAGTTTGAGTAGCCATTGAAAGATAATGAGAATGTTTCCCTACACCTAACAGCATATACTGTTGGGCTAACATATGCGTTGTACATAGTTGCACACGTCTTCCCACAAGGGTGGGAGAGTGTACCTTGATGAGAGTAGGTTCTTTCAATTACAATTGAGCTCAAACAAGTAGAGAAATCATGTAAGATGCCATAGATTCGAATGCCAAAACGCAGTAGGCCATGATCTGTTAAGTGCTGATATAGCAGTATGCTATGACAAGAATAATCAACATAGTGAATAGCTTCTGGAAAAGACAAGACCTAATATCCACACTCCGCTTTCACACCTGTATCAATAGATACTTCAGCGAAATCAGAATGACAGAGACAGATCAAAATTCAACAACTAAACCAACTTATCTCAGTATTCACGATAATTTAACCTCATAACAGATGGTAACAGAAAACAACAGCAGTATTTTCAAAAAGGGATGCATTCATCACACTTCCGATTGTCTCACTCTCATCTGAGAACTGTCCCAAAATACATATACATAAAGTGTAACATATCAATATTCCGTATTATCAATATTTTTATGTAGAGAACAAGATAAAATGAGCCAAGAACCGAAAGATTAGTCAATCCACGACCTGATGTCCCAACAATTTTAGGTCAAGCAAACAAGAAGGATCAGCACCAAGTTTCATTCTGCAAAGAGGCAGTTTTTATAGGTACTAGCATCCCAAAAATTCAGATTTGCAGTTCATGCATATTCATCACATATGTTTTATGCCAAAAAGTATAATAAACTCAGAAAACTTGTTTAAAAAGATCTAAACACAATCAAAGCTTCTCAAATTGTACCATCAAACACATCAAACAAGTTCAGTAATAATATTATCCAACCATAAAGAAATAATCAATACAATATTACACAGAACTTCTGTAAACAGAAATAATTCAGATGAACCCATCAATAAAATTAAGCAAGCATCCCACAGATTCAAGCTCAACTTTCACACAAGTTCACTCATTAGCTAAATCCCCAGAAAACCCATCCTCTGACACTCAGATTCCCAAAAGCTTCAACCCAACACACAGATACCCATCTATACTTCACACAATTCCACGGCAGTTGAGTACCCCAGTTTCACACAACGAACAAAATGCCCAAATCTAGTAATCACAACCTTCTGTTCATGTAATTAAACCATCATCAACACAGAACAATCGTCTTGCACTTCAAAATTTAGAATCTTTTTTCACTGTAATGAGACCAACCATTGACCTCCATACTTTTCCATCACCCCTCTACAATTTAACTGTTTACTTGGTCAATGCACAACGAAAGAGAAAAGAAGAAACAACAAAAGTGCAGAAAAGAGGTGTACATGAGCAAGAGAGGGAAATGTGAGACCTTGAACTGCGATGGGGGTGTGTGGTTTTCCTTAGCTCAACACACGAAGAGAAGATTTATGAGAACTGAGATTTGCACGACGGTCAGTGAGAGAACGAAGAAAGAGAGAGAAATTAGATGAGATTGGGAAACCAAGAAAACGGAGTGAGGGAAGTAGTTTGAAGTTTGTCTTGGATTTGGATGTGTTCTTGAGAGCACGCAGAAGTTAGTTTGGGACAGAACAGAACAGAATCATTAAACCACGGCGTGTTTCCTTCCCGCACACCCACTTCTTTTTACTTGCACCCTCATCATTTAATGAAAATTTTACCCTTGCAAGTTTTGTCTGAAGCTAGGCTGCACCTTCCTTGAATGTTAACCTTTTTTTCAAGTTTTAAAATATAACTAAGTCAAAAGGATTGATAGTGGGCTTTTCTTCTCGCAACCCCACAATATTTTTACACACCCCTTCAAATTTTTAAAATAAACATTTTTCTTTTGGAATATATATTCTATAACTTTTCAAAAACAAGCTTTTCGAAATTTTTGAAACAAGTTTTCTGAAATGAAATTTCAGGAATGCAAATTGTAGAACAGAATTTCGAAATGAATGAAATATATTCTAGAATAAGTTTTCTGAAATTAAGATTTAATGTCTTTTGGAATGAATTTTTTGAAATATTTTACACGATATTTATTTTGAAAGAAACTTTCCAAAATACATAAAATATATTTCAGAAAAAAATACTTTATAGAATGAGTTTTTTTTTTCACACTTTCACTTTTCTTATTGTCCTGTACCATTCTTCCACTTTTCTTTTTTCTCTGCAACAAGTGGTGATAACAATGACAAGGAGAACAACAGTTGTGGAACACCAGTGATGGTGGTGCAATGGCGAAAGACGTTTGAGTCTTTTCATTATCATGGGGTGTAGTTAGTAATTGTGGAGATACTTGAAGCAATAATCTTTATAGTCTAAAAAATCTTTTGAAACCCATGATGCTCAAGTATATACTATTTAAAAAATTTCAAAATTATATTAAATGTGAACTTTTTATATTACAAATTATATATTAAATATAACAAAAAAGTTGTATTTTCAATTCAACCATCTAAAATAAAGTATTTTATTATTAATATAGAGCATTAAATTTAGAAGGTTATTAACAACAATTGAAGAATACCTACATTAGGATTTTGTAAAAATACTCATGGAACAAGTATTTTAGAATTGAGTAGTGATAATTTTAGGTTAAATATTCTCCAATGAGTAATAAGTAAGGCGTTTATATTTAATGGTTATAAATTACTAATACTTTCCTTTGATTATAATTGTTGCATGTTTACTCATGAGATATCATATTTAGGGAGTATTTCATTGATATGTCTAGGTAATCTATTATTTGAATTAAGCCAACTCGCACACGATGTATACTTAGCTCGCATAGTCCTAGAATGTGGTCGTCAAATACTTAGCTTTCGAACAAGCCATAGTTGAGGATGATAAGGAACTCAATCAATTCTTGGTATATTTTTACTTTCTTCCCTAACTTCACCCTTCTTTTTCCCCTTTGCAAATTAACCATTGATTATTAATTATTATTTTTCATTATTCTTCTTTTAATTTCTCCTCCTATCTCTTTGTGGTTGTAATTGAGGACTTTCACTTTTTTCACAACAAATCTAATTTTAAATTAGCTATTTGAACATTTTTTAAGACATGGAAAAGGTTTCTTGATTTAAGAATGAAATTCTTTAAATTATGTCAGATGTAGAATTATGGTTATTAATTAATATATTGATATGTGAAATTTTATATATATATATATAATATTATTGGATTATGAAATTATAAATATAGTGAATAGTAATAAATAATAAAATAGTTTATTAAAGAATTATTTATGATAGTGATATTTATAAATGTCATAATATAATGTGAATTATGATATTTTTAAATGTCGTTGTTTTCATTAGATTTGTTTTCCACTAAGTAAATAACGTCATATTTTAACTATCATTTAACTTCAACATGCCATACTATACTATGTGGTGGCAAGAACTACAACATTTTTGAAAAACGCTACACGCGTAAATAACAACATTTGAAAACGTTGTGATATATAAAATTAAGCATCACAACTTACATGATTTTTGTAATGGTATAGTCAAAAAAAGGAGTGGACTACACTAATATATTCTTACAATAGTGACAAAAATCAATTGCGTATTTGAGAATATATATATATATATATATATATATATATATATATATATATATATATATATATATTCATATGAAACAAACGAAATATCAAATAACTAAGATGAATACCATAATCACCCCTTTTAGTGCATATAAATCATATACTAGAAGTTTGAATCAATGATCCCTACGATCAAAAGGATTTTAAGACAAACATAAAATTGAATTAAACAAAGCAAAACTATAACCAAATTGAATTAGACAAGAATTGGGCATAAATCAAAAGAGAAAAAAAAATAATACATGAACTAAACAATAAGAATGAAAAGAAGAAAGTGGGTGGACTTTCGAAGATAAAAGAAGATGAGTCATATGAAGATGGAGAAAGTTATTAGAAAAGAATGGACAAATTAGCTAAACCAAGAGGATGAGTGAATGGTTTTGAAACCTTTTCACATCAAAGGTTTCCTTTCTTTACATTCTTTTTAAAACACTTTCAATTTGAGAACTCAATGCAATTAAATTTGATAATCAAGATTCAAATAAAATTAGATAGTTATACAATTAAAGAAGATAAAGCGTGAATAAGAAAACACAAGAAGATTGTATATTGGTTCAAATCCATTAATATTACATTTAGTCTTAAAAAGTCAACCTTAAAATAATTGGTTCTAATATAAAATAATTGAGCAAAAATATTTTTTCTTCTAAACTATAAGCTCATTTGAGCCAAAATTAAAGACGAAATCAAGGTTATCTTAAGTTTTGGATATCTTTTCTATTTTCGCCTTAGCAAACATATAAAGAAAATAAGCCTCAAAAGTAGAGTTAATCTAATTTTCAACTATATTTTCAAAAAAATTTCAATAATACTACTTATAAATAATTTATATGATCAATCTAAACCATGATTTGCTCAAGCATCACCTTTTATTGATATCAATTCAACCTTGGTCCCTTAACTAAAGCTATGCATATTTATGCTCTTATTAATTCCATAAACTATCACAAGGAAATATATGGAAATTTAATCTACTCATATAAACCATGTTCAAAACTTAATTCAAGAAAACTATATAATTCACATGCACATTCTAGTCTTTAGATCAATATATTAATAAGATTATCCAATTCAGAATTTGATAAACAAGCATTTATCAAACAACACTCAATAACATTCAAGTGCAAGCATTCAAACAATTTCCCAATGAATCGCAACTCTTGCACAAATATCAAAATCTAGTGACCAGGTCACTTTCACCTTCAGATCATCTATCCTAAGATTCTATCAAAAACACAAATAACTTCCCTTACCTATAATCCTTTAGTTCAATTCCTATGTCAAGCACAAATTTACTCAAAATATAGGGACATAGAGCTAGGTATCCAAACATAACCAAATTTCAATATATGGTAAAATAAGTTGAAAAAGCCACTTTTCTTAACTGACCTATCAAGATTGATGACAAAAACATATGAAAAGTAAGAGAAATAGGAATCCATAGAGTAAATAGAAACTTACTCTATTTCAAAACTATATGGGTAGAAATGCCTCTGACTCATCAACTACTATGAGGTGTGATTAGATTATGAAAGAGGTAAAGTATAGAGGAAAAACTTTAGAGAAAATGGAGAGAGAGATATTTTAGAGAAAGGGGATGAAAGAAAAGAGAAAGGAAATGGATGCGAGAGGTGAGCGTCACATTGTAACTATTTTTCAAATTTCAATGAGAATAATAAATTAAAAACTTGAAATAGTCGATTAAATATTTCTAAAGTTTCTTTAAATCAACATTTTTTTAACTCTATAAATACAATCTTGGTCTCATTCTTTTATACAATGAATACTATTGAGAAACACAAATTCTATTAATATGTTTTGAGTTATTTTTGTTTACTAAGAGTTCTTTCAAATTTTATGAGATTTAAAAAGATTGTGTTGTGTTGATTTTATCGACCTTGTGTAATGCTTCTCCAGTGATCTTTGATACATTCTTTCCTTATTGTAAACTTGTCAGAATTTTCTAGTATAAATTCCCTAGTGTAATCAATAGTTTATCTGATATGTATCCTCCTGGAGTGTTCCTAGGATTGAACGTATCGTCTAGAGTATGTTCAAGAGTTGATATTGTATTTGCTAGTTGTGTTGAGTTTGTAAGTTGCTTGTGATTGCCTTGTACAAACTTAGAAGATAATGGAATCCCATTATTTTAAGGTTGATTAAGATTCGATGTTAGATCATTTGTAATTCAACCCGGTATAAATTTTTATACAATCTTTCTCTTCCTTTGTTTTTTTTCTAATATTTTATTAATCTTAATTCTTAAATTAGTGGCATTCAATTTTTCAAATTGAATAAAATTTCAAAAGAACTTAAGAAAGGAAAAAACTTTTAAAATAATTTAAAATTCAATTCACCCCTCTTGATTTAGCTAAGCTATCAATTCTTTTATGTTAGTGTATTTAAGCTATCAATTCTTTTGTGTTAGTGTATTTGTTGTTTAATCTTAGCCTATATCATTAAGGAATTGTGTACTTTACTTGAAAATACATTGTCACTCAAAGTTATAAGTGACTTTATATACTTATTATTGACATTAAGTGGTACCTATAATACTTGTGAAAAAGAGTTAGACATAATTTAAGTTTGAGGTAAACTAATGTAAAAAAATTGAGTTATTAATGTTGTTATATGCTACACATTATATTAGTTTTCTCAAAAAAGTTCAATAATCAACATATTTATTAATAATTTTTTTAAAAAAATTTAATTATCATTTGATTATCTCTTTGAAAACCTTTGTAAACATCTTGGGAAAATCTTTTTATTAAAGCATAAAGTGATCCCATAATAGATTATTTTCCGAAAAACAAATTAAAATATTTTTAAACTCTATTTAAACATTTATCTCTCTTTTTTCATACTTTTATCTAATATATTGTTCATTACATATATTAGTATTCTTAAAATTTAAAGATCTTTAATATTATGTCTAAAAAGTTAATATTTATTTAAGAACTCAAATAATGATTTGATTTAGCGAAAATTAATAGTTAAAAAAAAAACACTTCAATTCACACATCTCAAAAGCTCATAAACTTCATTTACACTTAAACAAAACAGCTACTTAGTTTAACTAAACTTATTAAATTAATTTTTTTTATTCAAATTGAATTACATTACACTTTTAATTTTAAAAATAGTAATGTTTAACTGTCTCAAATGAATACAAAATCAAATTATAATTGATATAAAGGTACATAAGTATAATATTGTTATACATAAAAATGTTTAATTTAAATATAAATAAAAACTAATCATACTTATAAATCGAATTTCGAGATTAAAAATATTAATTTGTTCTTTTTATTTATTTTTTAATTGTTACTCATAACGTAATCAATAGATTGCAATTATTTACAAAGTAGTTTCTCATAATTTAATTATAATATAATTTTACAATATATGTTATTATATAAAAGTTGTTCTAACGTAAATGAGATAATTCTTCTTATTATTTTAAAAATTCATATTTATCAATTTTGTTTTGAAGTTTTTTTATAAGAAATACTAATAAATTTTGTTATGAAAAAAAATTGTAAGAAATTGTTATCAATTTTTTTGCAAAATATTTTGTATAAAATACTTTTCGCAAAAACAATTGTAAGAAATACTTACGAATTTTATAATTTTATAATTTTATAGAGAATAATTATCCATGAAGGAACTACTTGTCAATTAAAAATTTAGAAAAAAATGATAAAAAAAGTTTGCAAAATATTTTAACAAATTTGCAAGAAAAGTTGTATATAATATAAAAAATTCTAGTAATGTCTATAATCACTAGTAATATCAAACAATTCTTCTTACATCATATTTCTTTCACGATTTGGACATGTAACTCTGTAATTAAGTAGGATCATCCTACTAATTAAAGTATTACAAATTAATAATTAAGTATAATTAGAGTTATAAGTATATAACATGTATTTACGGTCCTCCATGAAAAATCATAATTTAAGACTTTTATATACATACAATTTCCATAAATCAGGAGGATCTACAATACAAAATCTATATACCTAGCCTATAAGTACTCATTATTTAATCCACAACAGTCTCACCAGTGTTCATCTCTCCCACTTGCACTACCCTCTACTCATGTACAATATATGATTATCACATAAAAGATAAAACTACCCCAGCATAAATGTAAGGGTAAGCTAATGGAATTTTAAAAATTTATAATTATATCAACACACTAATTCAACCATCCAATATACAATGATACCATTAAATCACAATTTACCATTCATTAAGACATTGTCATGACTTAGACTCAATTCTGGAATAACATGTATTGAGTCGAATACTTATGAAGTCTTGCACCTATCACATAATCTTACAAAGTACTACAAAAATTGGCCTTGGTTCCGCTCAGTCTAAAATCCCCCATGACATGGTTAGTTCATTATAGCATAGCCAAAAATATGCCCCTGCATCAAATCCCACTATAGGAATCTCCTTCAACTCTCACCACCTAAACTTCATTCTCTATACGAGTCTGTGAGTTTAGTATAGTTAGGATGACTTCACCCTCTGGCTCATACTCAATACATACCCTAACACTGGACAGTGTGACCATTCTCCTTAGAGTTATCCACAATCATACAATGCACACAAATAACCACACTTCAAATTTACAAACTCATACAATAATCAGGAACTTATCACCATCACTACTATAACCTTATTTTTCCTTCTCATTCATACATGTCCATCCATAAAACATAATAGTTAATCCATTTGTTGCTTAACACAATACCCAAACTCTATGCAACCTAATAACATACACCTTTACCAAAACCTATCTTCCTTCCATGTGGTCACTATATTCCAACATTTTAAAACCACATTCCATTAAAGCAACATCGCAATCACCAATAAAAAACTCATATTTCCATCATAACATCTCATCCAACCATCACAAAATTGCTTAGCGAATTTCTTTATTGCTTAGTAAATCCTTCTTGGAATAAAGTCCACATAGTGGCAATTAGGCGAATGAAACAAAGAATTTTTTTTTTAGCATGACACTTAACATCACTACACCAGTTCCCAACACTTAGACTATTGCCCAACAAGCCAAGCTTGGCACCCAATGCTTAGGCCACTGAATTTGAATTTCCAGGTAGCGCCCAACGATCCGAGAGTGCCACCCAACGCCCAACCCCTGTGAAGTGTGTAAGACCCGTGAAATTAATTAATTAAATAATTAATTAATTAATAAATGCGAGTAGAAAGAGCCTTTATGGCATTAATTATTGTTTGGTGTGACGTGGAAAAGTACTAGCTTATGTGATTTAGAGTACTTGATTTGTGTGAGAGGACTTGGGTTCGAGTCCTGTGTATGCCAATTATGTGTTGTATGGTTTATTATAAATTTTTTTGTTGACATGAGAAGCCTAGGTGGTTTGCTTCTTGAAGATCTGTTGAAATTTTAATCTGTTGAATGACTTTTTAACAGGTTAAAAGGTTGGCTACAGTAGTCTTAAACTGCAACAAATTCAATCAGTTGATTTAGTTTTTAATCGATTGATTTCACTTAAGTCAAGTGAAATCAACCGATTGATTTGAAAATCAACCTGTTGAATTTCGTAACAGTTTGACTATAAAAGCTGTGATTTTCGAAAGAGAGGTTTGTTGATCATTTTAGAGCACGATTTGGTTTTGGAAACTTGTGGAAACTCTGTCCTTCGTGATCATAGGTGTTGCAGCTGTTGAGGATTGATCTTGGATCAATTCTTGGAGCTTTTGGCTTGGTTTGAAGCTTGGAGAAAGTGGTTTATGGTAGGCAAGGTTGTGCTACCACTAAGGTTTAATCTTTCTCAAGCTTTGTGTGTGTGTCTGGTGGTTTTCCAAGTCTGCAAGAGGGTTCTTGCTGTGCTGATGTGATTCTTGTGTGATTTAAGAGTCTTTTGTGATGTTTTTGCATATTTTGGAAGTGTATGGGTGGATTCTTTGTAAAACTTTTGAAATAGTGCAAAGTCAAGCTAAGGTTGCCTTGACAAACTGGATGTAGCTCAGGTTTGAGTGAACTAGTATAAAAATTCGTGGTGTCCTCTCTTCTCTAACCTTTCTCTCTTGCATTTTCATTTTAAAGTTTCAAGAACTTGTGCTTTAATAATCTTTTTCATGTTCTTGCATGTTTTCATAGCATCTGAAGCATTGAGCATGTTTGTATAATCATTTGGAACTGATCTTGATCATTCTTGAGCATTGTTTCTGGTTTAAAATTCAAATTCGCATTTCTGCATTTTTCCCAGTATTTCAGTCGACTGTTTTTCAATTTCGATTGATTATACCAAAACAGAATCTGTTTAGTAAAATCAATCTGTTAACTCTGTTTTTGATCGATTGAAAGTGTATAGTTCAGTACTGTTTGCATCCTAACTTGGTGATCTATTTGATTCAATCAAAGGTGGTTTTTAGCTTGCAAAGATAGCCTAAATTTTTAACTAGCCAATTCAACCCACCCCTTCTTGGCTTTTCAACCATTTCAAAACTAACAATTTTGATAATGTAATTGTGAATGGTGAGTGATAGTATAATCATAAGATTATAATGGTTATCACCAAATGTGATTTGGCATAGTGATGGGCATAAAGTAAGCTTTATTTTTGCTAACTATTAGTTGTGGTTTGAATGTGAAGAGGCAGAGAAAACCTAGCAGAAGGGTAACCATTAGGTGCTGAAAAATCATCCAACTAAGGGACTTGAATAGCCATTAAGCCCACACATTTGCATTAAACCACCTTAAGGAACTTATAAAAGGAAGAATTTAAGGGGGAATAGGGTTTTTGCAATTTGGTTAGTTCACCTATAGAGAGGAGCACGAAATTGAGGCTGTGAGGTGAGGTTTTGGGTGTGTAAGGGGCTGAATTGAGAGAGAGTCTGTGGCAAATCATTGGCAAACCAAGGAATCCCACTTTTCTTCCCAAATTCAATCAAATATTCAGGTTAGGGGAGTTGTACTTTGTGTATGTAAATAAGCTGTTAAGTGCTATGATTTTGAGCCATTGGTGTCTCAATTGATTTCTGTTTGATTGGGAAAATTCGTACCTTATGTGCTGTGATTGTGAATTGGAGTATTTGAGGTTGGGGTGCATAATTATGTATGGGTAATATGTTGTGAGATGAGGGTTTTGATATTTCAGGCTATTGATGATTGCATATTCGAATTTGGTTGTCCATATGTGTAGAAAGCATGGTTCTGAGTGTTACTTGCCATTACAACTGCGTTGGTATTGATTGAATGTTTTGTGGTATATTTTTGGGTTGGTTTGGCATTGTTTTGGGTAAACCATATGCGTCACAGAGAGGGAACTCTGCAAGTCTCACCTAAGCGAGTCCATCTCGTCTAAGCGAGAGTTGCAGAACCTCGTTTCTGGTGTGGTTCGCGCTGCTCACTCAAGCGAACTGGTTCAGAGTTGAGTGACGCCTAGTCTCGCTTAGGCGAGAATGACTCGCCTAAGCGAGGTCGCGAGGAAACTTGGGTGCTTTGAGCGCGACATCTCGCCCAGGCAAGAGGTATTGGGGTTTTGAGCGACTCAGTCACTCGCTCGGGTGATATTTTGAGCGATGTTATTGCTCGCCCAGGCGAGGGAATCTCACCTAAGCGAGATAATGTGATGTTGTTGCTGTTTTAAGCTCGCTCAGGTGAGGTGAGCTAGCGTAAGCGAAGCTGAGGGCTTAGCTTAGGCGAGTGTCCCTGACTTAAGCGAGTTTATGTGAACTTTTCATGTTTGTGTGAACTTGTGTGTGTGATATGACTACTTTTCCTAAGTATAGGAAGTATATGCATGTGTTGTAGTGTTTGGGCTTGACGGACTAAGTCCAATAGGGGTCTGGGATGTGCTTGATGGTTGGACACATGATGGGCATGAAACTGGTTGAGTTCCCGTCGGCTACTATTGGGCGAGGAGTCCTTATTATGGTGATTGCATGTGTAAGGCGCACGATGGACAATGAACTGTTATGTTCCCGTCGGCTACTATTGGGCGAGGAGTCTATAGTATGGTGATTGTGTGCGTGCCAGGGTCCAAGTATGAGACTTGGATGTTTTACTACAGCGAGGAGTCTGTAGGGCAGGACTATGAGCGGGATAGACTCATAGGGTTGGACCACGAATGAGTTAGTTTCGTGGGAGCACAGGGAAGTCCCAAGACCTAGTTCATGGATATGACACATGAAGGACTATGAGGTCATGGTTGGGTTATTTGAAAAGCTTGAAATATTAGTTATGTTATTTTGGGATGGGGACATGTTTAATTCATGTATCTGTTTTATATATATTGTGCATAGCTCACCCTTTCTGTGTGTGTGTGGCGATGATCGGATAACTTGTTATCCGAGAGCAGATGATTTGACAGGTGGGCCAGGAGATGCTTAGACTCGGAGCGAGGGCTAGCATGGGATTTTGTATATATGTTTATTATTTTAGTTTTAAGATAATTATGTAACCATTTTGGGAGCCATTGGATTTATTTTAGTTTTATAATTATGGACTCCTGGTTTATGACACGTACATTAAAAGTTTTAAATTTTTCGCGTTTTTTGGGAAATGGTTTTATAATAAATGTGGTATTTATGCTATTTCAGTATTTATTTATTAAATATTAGTAATATTCCTTAGGGATGTTACAATTGGTATTAGTTTTGAAAATATTTTTAAATATTTTGGGGCTAGTGGGGAGTGAGCTTATCGATGTGGTTGTTTGTTGCATGTTTGTGTGTTGAATGTTGAAAAGATGTGTGTGGTTTTGTTTGACTAAGCGACTGATTTTTAACAGTTGTAATGTGGCGTATCCAGTCTATGGCTACTAACAGGAGGAGGGGGAGTAGTGGTGCTGATGACATCGCTGAGGTGATTCACCGGATGGTGGATGCGATGCAGCCACCCGTAGCAGTGCAGCCTAGGACGACGATTGCACCAATCAGGGTGCCGACCGTGGAGGATTTCTTGCGCCACAAGCCAGCAGAATTCACTGGCAAGGCCTCCCCTGATGAAGTGGATGCATGGCTTCGCAAATGTGAGAAGATCTTCAAAGTGATGAACTACGAAGATGAGCAGAAGTTGTTGTTCACTTCTTACCTACTGAATGAGGATGTTGAATATTGGTGGACAGACATGCAACAACAGATGGAGACTAGGGAAGAGCTAGTGTCTTGGGCCAACTTCAGGACTCGTTTCCTAGAGAAGTACTTTCCAGATACAACAAGATAGGACAAGGAGGCTGAATTCCTGGCATTGCAGCAAGGAGACATGACAGTGCAGGAGTATGTTAACAAATTTGAGCACTTGGCGAGGTATTCCTCATAGAAGATCACCGAGGAGTGGAAATGTTTAAAGTTTAAACAAGGACTCAAACTTGAGCTGAAGAGGGTGGTAACCCCTTTGAGAGAGAGAAGGTTTCCTGTCTTGGTGGAACATGCCAAGAGTGCGGAGCACCTTGAGAAGGGACCTGGTCCAATTGTGAGCCGACATCAGAAAAATGTCGTTGAGGCTAGGCAGATGAAAAAGCCTTATAGCAGACCACAGACATCCCAAGGTCCCTCTTGCTAATAGTGTGGTGGACCCCATCTGAAGAGGAACTGTCCTCAGTTGGCAGGCGGAGTAGGAGGGTCAGGCGACCGTCGCAAGTGCTTTATATGCGACAAACCGGGACACTTCGCCAACAATTGCCTAGAAAAGAAGAGTCCTGGCGCGAAGAAACCAGCAACATCGCCAGCAGAGAGAGCTAAAGCGGTTGGTTGGGTCTTTGCATTGACCTCCACAGAGGGCTACTAAATCAGGTAATCTCATTCTAGAACCATGCTTATTGTTGGGTCAGATAGTTTTGGTGTTGTTCGATTCTGGGGCAACACATTCTTTCATTGCTAATGCATGTGTGGGGAGATTGAATTTGGTGAAACGCGATTTGGGATGTGAGTTGCTTGTTTCAACTCCCTCCTCAGGTCAAGTGGCTACCAATTCAGTTTGCGCTGGGTGTTCAATGGAAGTGACAGGTCGTAGATTCAAGGTCAACTTGGTGTGCTTGCCTTTGGAGGGACTGGATGTAATCTTGGGGATGGACTGGCTGTCTAACAATCACATCATAATTGATTGTGGACGGCGCAGTTTGGTATTCCTAGAACATGAGGGATTGGAGCTAAGCTCGGCTCAGAGGGTGATAAACGAAGTACAAGCCGAAGCCACCTACTTTATGATAGTGGCTCATGCAGAGAAGATCAGTGTGATTCCAGTAGTGGAGGAGTATGCTGATGTGTTTCCAAATGAAATACCAGAGTTGCCACCGAGTAGGGATGTGGATTTCACCATCGATCTTATCCTTGGAGTTGGCCCAGTGTCCATGGCGCCCTATAGAATGGCCCCAACGGAGTTGGCTGAGTTGAAGAAGCAAATAGAAGATTTGCTTGAGAAGAAGTTCATCCGGCCGAGTGCATCACCTTGGGGAGCACCGGTACTACTAGTAAAGAAAAAGGACGACAGTTCGAGGTTGTGCGTTGATTACCATTAGTTGAATAAGCTGACCATAAAGAATAAGTATCCACTACCGAGGATAGATGATCTGTTGGATCAGCTGAGGGGAGCCACAGTGTTCTCTAAGATTGACTTGAGGTCTGGATATCATCAGATCTTAGTCAAACCAGAGGATGTGTAGAAGACGGCGTTCAGGCCACGCTACGGGCATTACGAGTATGTAGTGATGCCGTTCAGGGTGGAAAATGCTCTTGTTATTTTCATGGATTACATGAACAGAATATTCCGACCGTACTTGGATCAGTTTGTGGTCGTGTTTATTGACGTCATACTGATATACTCGGAGAGTCAGGATGAACACGTAGAGCATCTGAGAGTGGTGCTGGGAATTCTCAGAGAGCATAAATTATATGGGAAGTTGTTGAAGTGTGAGTTTTGGCTGGAGGAGGTACAATTCTTGGGCCATGTAATCTCAGCCCAAGGAATAGCGGTGGACCCAGCGAAGATTGAAACAGTGGTAAAGTGGGAGAGACCGCAGACAGTTACTGCGGTGAGAAGCTTCTTGGGTCTGGTTAGTTATTACAGGCATTTTGTGGAAGGATTCTCCAAGATGGTGAGTCCATTGACTCAACTCACCAAGAAGGACCAGCCGTTTTCTTGGATAGATGAGTGTGAAGTTTGTTTTGAGGACATAAAGCGGAGATTAACCATTGCACCTATACTAGCTATTCCTGACACAACCAAGACGTTTAAGGTGTACTGTGATGCTTCATACCATGCAGGAGAAACAGCCTATTGCTTAGGCATCTTGTCAGCTGAAGGTACGTGAGAAAAACTATCCTACACACGACTTGGAATTAGCGGCGGTGGATTTTGCTCTAAAAACATGGAGGCACTACTTGTATGGGGCACAATTTTTGTAACATCCCGTCAGGATATTACTGATTTAAATAAATAAAACTATTAAAATTATAAAGCTGCCGCATTTATGAATAAACCTCATTTCCCAAAAACGTGGGAAATTTAAATTTTATTAACCTCCAAGGATAAAAGCAAAATCCATAGTTAATAAAACTGAAACAACATAATAAAACCTCTCATAAGAGTTTACAAAATAGTCTAACTCAAAATAATACAAAAATGTATAAAACTCCCAAGCATTTCCCATGCTCCGTTACTAAGCCTCACCGGCTCCACCTGCATCAACATTCTCTGCTCACGTGTACCGCGTACACGATCATCGCCAAACACAAGCAGATAGGGTGAGCTTATGAAAACAACATACATCATGACAATAATCAAATAACCAGTTATATAGTTGTAAACTCTACAAAAATCAAGATACCATCTCTTACTCAATTCTCTAACGTCTTGCCACAACCAGACCATTCGTGTTCTACCTCTTCTAGTGATTACCCCAAGATAATTTGCTGCCAAACCTATCGGCCACAACCGACAGAGCACGTGCGGGAACCAATGCCACGGATCATACACCGTAACGCCAGGTGGAGTTCCCAATTACAAACATAGTTCCTAATGTCCCAAGACTACCAAACTCGTCAGCCAACAACTAAGGAGGGCAATCTATTTGGACCCATCCGTACTGGCCACAACCAGCACACTCACATCGGCAACACTCGCCAACCCGTGCTCAACTCAAGGGTTCCTCGTGTTCATCCGCCATCCCGAGCTCAACTCGAGGGATGCCATTCTGAGCTCAACTCGAGGAATGTACGTGCTTAACCCTTATCCCGAGCTCAACTCAAGGGATACGTTCTGAGCTCAACTCAAGGAACCCAGCAATCTTACCTTTTAGACATCACTAAAAGCCTTGTAGAACACCCTACAAAGTCCAATAACTAGGACTTACAACAGCTAAATCGCCTAGCAGGGGACACGTACCGCCAGGCGCCAAGCGCCTCAGAATCTCAATTTCATTAGCTACCGCCCGGCGGAGCAGCGCGTACCGCCAGGCGGACGTGATCCAAGAGACCACTGATTTCGTTGCCATCGCTTGGCGGGATACTCCCTTCCGCCCGGCGCCACCAATTCCAGAAGCCCACTTTTACCTTGCTATCGCCTGGCGGGTGCAATCCCACCGCCAGGCGCCACACCAGTAATATACTCTTACTGGTTTTTGTAACATCCCGTCAGGATATTACTAATTTATAAATAATTAAATGGAATAAATAAAAAAAAACAACGCATTTAATAATACCTCATTTTCCCAAAATGCGGGAAAATTTAAAGCTTTATTAATTGAGCGGATAATTTTAGAGCGTCTATTACAAAACTAAAATCACAATAACATCAAGTCACCCATCAGGGTTTACAATTGTTTTCAAAACAAATAAATACATATAAAAGTTTCCCAAGTCAATCCCCTCTCCGCGACTAAGCTGCACCAGAGCCACCTGCATCACCAACATCTGCTCCCGTGTACCGCGTACACGATCATCGCCACACACACGCAGATAGGGTGAGCTTAACAATTAAATCACATGTATAAAGTTGCAGAATATAAGCATATAAACTCAAGGTATCATACATAACATCA
>Ga0214545_1004055_pt1 | contig 27609 bp, 21 predicted proteins | sample CNSS4metaG_FD_160064 | JGI IMG/M metagenome (GOLD analysis project Ga0214545, IMG submission 160064) | Root nodule microbial communities from cowpea collected in UCLA plant growth center, Los Angeles, California, USA - CNSS4 | ecosystem: Host-associated > Plants > Roots > Nodule | place: USA... | reverse complement strand
TATATATATATATATATATATATTAGGTACAAGAAATGAGGAGAAAAATCCAATTTGAACCAATTTGATCTTGTGATGTGTAAATTTTTGGGTGAGTCATCTTCTCGTTGAATAAAATTTTTTTTATTTAAAATCTAGAAAGTTCAAAGAGCATTGCTCATCGAACAAGCTAAAATTTGTTGGATGAGCCTTTAAATAAGACTCTTATTGTTTGATTTGCTAGGTGAGACAATCTCTTGGTGAAAGAAATTATTTTTTGAGAAAAACCTAAGAGCATAGAGAGAATTGGTTGTTGGGCGAGTCAAGTCTTATTAGGAAAGTCTGTCCCAATGCGTGGAGTCGTTGAGCAAGTCATATTTCGGTTAGTGAAATTGTTTTTACAAAATCTATCAGTGGTCATCACTGGATGAGCCGAAATTCACTTGTTATGCTAAGACCTTTGGCTGAGTAAGTAATATTCCAGTTGTGCAAATTTCAACATGTGCTTAATTCACTAAGTGAGGTAAATGTTGGATGAGTGAGACAATATTTTATGAACGATAAATAAATTAATTTTTAAATATAAAGAAATGTTAAAATTGATTTATCTTTCATTACTTTATTATATTTTATTATTATAGTTTTTTGATATTATATTAATGTAATGGAAGATTTACTTTTATTTATTAACATTTAAACTGAGAGGAAGGATATATGATTGATGAAATATTTCTTTCTTGTAATGATGAAACTTATATGAATTTTTGGTCACATATCTGAGATGATATGCAAATTGTTGTTTGAGTTGTATATTAAATATTGACACTTATGTTGCAACAGAGATCTCTTGCTTCACTAATGATATTTGATGTTAAAAATCTAAAGAAGAGATTCTAACACTCAATAACATGTGTCAATGTGTGACTTGGTAGGGATGACAACAAGACGGGAATGAGTTTTGCTATCCATTATTCATCCCCAAAGAAAAATTTCATCTTTATCCACATACTAAAATCCAACGGATATGCAATTTTTGTCTCATACCCATCCCTATTGGATAATGGTGGTATACATTCATGTCGTGCTTGTACCCGTACCTGATATTTTACTATTTACTACTAGAATTTTTTATATTATATGAGATTTTTCTTACGAATTTGTTAAAAAAATTTACATGAAAAAAATATTTTTGCCACTTTTTTCTATGAATTTTAATTTGCAGGTAATTCCTTCATGAATAATTATTTCCTACAAAATTATAAAATTCGTAAGTATTTCCTACAAAAGTTTGTGTGAAAAGTGTTTTATACAAAATATTTTAGAAAAAAATTGGTAGCAATTTCTTGCAAATTTTCTATTCATAAAAATATTTGTAAATATTTCCCACAAAATATTTTTAAAACAAAATTGACAAAAAGTTTGAGTTTTTTAGCAATGATTTCAATATAAAATTAAATAATTTTTATAAAATAATAAAAAAAATATAATATTATCAAATATTTAATATTAGAAGGACATATTCTCATTTCTTCAATATCAAATAAATTTTTACGAGAATCAAAATATTTATTAATTTTAAAAATCTTAATGAAACAAAGTTAATAAAATTTAAAAATATTTTTTAAAAATTACTAAAATAAAATAAATATTAAAATTTAAAAATATTTTAAATGTCTCTTTATTCTCATTCTTTAAATTTTAATGATATCTCTTTTTTTAAACACTAATTATAAAACCCTAGAAAATGGTATTTTAAGATTGATAGTGGTTTAAAAATAGTATGACTCAATTTTTTTAATATTAAAAGGTTTTATTATAAATAGAATTGTTATAAAATAGTTTCAATATTTTACAACACATTATATCTCAAGAAACCACTTTTCTAGAGTTCTCTGACTTCTCTCTAAGGATTCTCCTCCTTTGTTTGCCTGATTGAAGATCTGAAACCGTAGGAGTGATCCTCACAGCGAGCACTTCAACTTGGACTGATCAGTTTCTCCGTTCGCGTAAGTTGAGTTTCCACCTTCTTTTTGGTCTATTTCTATTGCATGTAAGCTCTCTTCCGCTTGCATGCATCATTTTATTCATCAATATGAGTCTTTGTTGATCAGTGATCAAACGATATGTCCTGATTGTTCTTGTGATGTTTCTATGTGTAAATAGAACATCCTGTGGAGTTAGAGGTATTTGACGTTCATAAAGTTGTTTACGTAGGATAATAGGTAAGGAAACTGTTAGAGTGAATGAATTGTATGTTTGATGTTAGTGGTGTAATAGATTGATGCTTTGAACTGTTTTGTTAAACTGATTTGTGAATGATTGTACTGGTAATATGTTGAACTATGTTTGACAAATTGAAATCCATGTGCATTGTTTGAATTTGGGGAAAATTGAGAAATTGGAACTAGGGTCATGATTCTAATTGGTACAATTTATTGCAAATTTAAAACCTTTTATACCAGTGTATGAAGTATGAGTACCAAATAGTGTCATGATACATGTCCAAATTGCTCAAAAATCCAAAAGTGAATGTGTTGTTTTCTAGTGTGATGCTGAGTGCCATTTTCACCGTTGAGCGTTGAAATTTGCGAGACGATAAGCATTTGCGAAACAATTTTTATTTTTTCTAAAAAATTATAAAACAAATTAAAAAAATTAAAAAAACCAAGTGCTGACACGTGACACATAGTTAACATCGTTACTGTACTACTAACGGAAAGGATCTAATTGCAATGAATTTTCTAAAATAGGGACTCAATTGAGTCAAATAAAAATGAGGGGACCAACTTGAGATTTCGCTACAAAAATGGGGACCTCTAGAATGATTAAACCTAAATTATAACTTTTTAACATTATTTACCGTTAAAGTTGACTATAAAAACAAAATTCTAGTTTTAACTCAAAATAATTAATATAGAAAGTGAAATTAAATTTTATCTATTAGAAATGTAAATAAAATATAAATTTAAAAGAATTGACTTTTGTAACAAATATAGTTAAATACATGTTGTTCATACTACATGAGGTCATCGTGACTTTATATTTAGGGGTTTCTAAGTGAGTTAACTTGACTTACACTAGTTGGTTCACCATGGGTTGAGCTTAAAAAAGGTCAACTCAACTCGATTCACTTTTTGGTGAGGCAGAAATTTTGCAACCCGACCTGACCCACCACGGGTTGGTGGGTTAATGTATGGCTTACTTACGAATGCTTTTTTTTTGTAATTTATTATATATATTTATTGCATTACAATGGGATTGAATTGACTTAATTTATTTTTTATAACTTGGAATCAAAGTGTTCACCTAATTCTCAAAATATTATTATAAAGATAGTAGTTAAAGATTAAAGTATCAATGTATATAACGTGATAAATAAATTAATTAAACACTCAAACTATTCAAATGTTATTGAGCAAACATTTTAGTATTTAAAAATACGAAATTGTGAACCTATAAAATTAGAAGTAGTAAATAATTATAATAAAAAAATTTCAAAAAAATGTAAAAAAATCTTGGTGGGTTAAGTGAGTCAGGTTTAATTCAACCCACTTTAGAAAAAAACTAAAATTTTCTCAACCCAACCCAACTCGAACCAGTGGTGAGCCAGGTTGGCTCACGAGTTGAAACCCATTTTGATATCTCTTATATTACATCTCGATCTTATATTAGAAAATGTTTAAATGAGGAATCATATAAATATAATTTAATAAAATTTTAAGATTATCTTCAACATATGATTAAGATTATAATCATTAAAATATTATTTACAGATGAATATTTAAATATATGAATTACTTATTGATTAATGTATATATATTCTAGAGTTTTGGAGGCACTTATCCTTAGTTTCAAAGTTTAAAAAAGGGCACATCTCAAAGATAAACTTATATAGGGATAATCTCATAAAATAAGGAATGATACTTCAACACATATTAGGAATACATTTTGAAACATAAAAAGAATACATATTGTACCTTAAGGGCCAAATAGGTCGAATACTCCTTAGATTAATGAGGCCAGATAAGTCGTTTACCTATAAGCTAACCCTATGGTCAAGAACTCGCGAAAGAACAAGAGTGATAAGAACGAGAAGTCAACCACACAAGCACCATGCTAAGTACACCCAAGTACTAAACATAAAATAGACGACCATAAGACATAAGTAGGGACCGAAATAAAGTAACATGGCGGTAGAAAACTATGTACATACCTCTCGCCATAAGCTTAACTTAGACAAATCTAAAGGAAAGCCCACAAAAATCCATTAATAGATTGGGCCTGTGGAAACAATAACAAGCCCAATTAACTTTGAATTAAAGGACTCGAGGCCCATATACAAGCCCAATTCATTAAGGTAAAAGTCAAAAAGGCAAAATGATTATTATAAATAAGTGGACCCCTATGATTGAAGGTACGTAATTCATTAATCATTAATCCCATATTTGACCTTGGGAAAAGCTCTATGTTGAGTTGAGCATCAAAGTTTCTTTTGCAGGTACAATCCCATTTGTGACAAGAGGGAGACAAATACTTAGTAGGCAACCTAGAATAAGGATAGAAGAACCCGTTTGAAGAGTTCAGAGATTACAGTAACACTTTCCTTTTGGTCTCATAATAACATCACATTGCTTCTATAGGAACACATATCATCTAAAGTTGGATATGTATATGGAGTTTTATAAGTTACATGACATGAAGCTATGGTAGGGCAATAATAGTCAACTAAGTATGGAGGCGACTTCTTGGATTTGTTGGAAATTCTTGTAGAAGACTAAATGATCTGATAAGAATCATGTGGAACAGATTCCATGTTTTTTGCAGTAAGGTTAGATTCATAATTATGTATAGACTAATTTGAGTTATCATAAAAGGAATGAAAAGAGGGATTTTCCAAGTTGATAAGATTGTCAAACGTAGCATTATTAGCATTGCTGATGTTGGTATTTTGTATATAATGTGTATAATATGGAAATGATTTTCATAAAACATGACATTGTAAGAGATGAGACATGACTTGTTGATAATGTCAAACAAAACATAGCCTTTAGTGCCAAGCTTGAAGCCCACAAAAATAGTTTTAGAGGCACACTTGTGAAGGTTAGTTCTCCCAACAATAATATTAGTAGCATAGGCCAAACAACCAAAAGCACGTAAGTGATTTAAGATAGGAACATGACCATGCACTAATTCATAGGGTGATTTAAATTTTAGAAAAGGAGTGGCAAGTATTTGTATGATATGGGTGACATATTTAACAACAAAAGACCATAATCAAGTTGGTAAATTAGATTGAAATAACAAGACACAACTACCATTTAACAAATGTTTATGCTTCCTTTCAACAATGTTGTTTCGTTGAGGAGTCTCAACGCATGAAATTTCATGAAAAATACCTTTAATGGAGTAAAAATCAGTTAAAAAAAACTCTTTTCTATTATCAAATTCTCTTGAATTTTAAAACAATAATTTTCAATTAAGTGAATGAAAGATGGAAGAAAAATTTTAACATTAGATTTTTCCTTTAAGAGATGAATCCAAGTAAAACAAGTGAAATAATCTACAACAGTTAAAATGTAATCAAAACCATCAATTGAAGAGGTAGCAAGTGAACCCCAATATCCATATGAATTAGTTTAAAGAATTTGGAACTTCTACTATTATTGCTAGAAAAAGGAAACATTTTCTATTTTTGCATAATGGCATGTATCACAAGATTGTCAATAATAAAAAAACAATGTCATTATATTTTCAATATAAGTGTTTCAACATTTTATTTAAGGTGTGACCTAACCTAAGATGCCATAACATGGGGCTACTAGTAGTTATGAGTATTGATAGCACGGGCAAAATGAGATCCACAAGATTTCAAATCATTGGAGTCTTGAAGGTAAAATAAGTCATTCCATTTCTTAGCTAAACTTCTAGAAGTTGCATTTCTGCATGATTAATCAGGTTGTTTCACAAAAAAAAAAATCATGCAGTTAGTAGTAAAAATAAGTTTAGAAATTAATATCAAGTGTCCAACAAAATCTATTACATACAAATCATTATTAAGAGTCAAATTTCCAAGATTAATACTACCAGAAAAATGGGTAATGAAAGTGGTAATATTTGGTAGTTTAATATGAACTGGGTAATAGGTTTTAAAGAAGACAAGTAAGGCTAGATTTTAAAGAAGATCCATAATAGCTCGATCAATTGAATTGGTCACGAGTAGAGCCTTCAACCATTTCAAATTGTTGTGGAGTAGTGTTTGAATCTACTTCTACCAAGCTAGTAGAGGTGATGGTACCAAAGTAATTGGCACGACTTGATTTTTTGTATCCAGTAACAAAACTAATTCTTTAATATCAAGTTTCAATAGTATGATTGGTTTTCTTACATTTTCACAATATTTTGTGTTTCTATTATTTGATTTTCCAAGATTTATGTTCTTGTTCATCCTGGTATGAGTTTTGTTGAAAATATGATAATTGGACGAATAATTTGATTGAACAGAAAAATTTATTGAATCTTGAGATGTAGAAAGAGAGGGGTTACCTGTAAATTCTATTTCATGCTCAAGGATCATGGAGAAGGTCTTGATGATCAACGACATAGGCCATCATTGTCATTTGAGAGTGAACTTGAGAATATTCATCATTGAGATTATGAAGAAATCGAATAGCGCAACCATCTTCCCTTTTTTTATGTAATTATGGAATGAGAAGGCCAGGGCATGGAGCATGTGCAGAGGAGAACACATCCATACATCTCGATTTCTTTCCACAAAATCTTTAATGAGGTATAATATTCAAAAATAGTTGAATCACCTTGTTTGCAATTATGGATTTGATCTTGAAGATTACCAACATGGAACTTATCAACAAGAGAGAAACATTCTTTTAGATTATTCTACATTTTGAAAGTAGTGTCCATCCACATTACAGATTGCTTGATGAATGAACTCATCAAGCACATTAGCCAGGACATTACCATGTGATTGCAGTGACACCAAGCATCCTGAAAGGACTAGTGGTTGTAGAACAAGAAAGACTACCATTGACAAATTTTTCTTTGTTCTTGGTTTCAAGAGCAACCAACATCTCTTGTTGCCATTGATGGGAGTTGTTTTCAATCAATAGGGGAGAGACAAGAACGATTGTTAGATTCTTAATATGATCTTGTGGTGGATTGTTTTGGTTAGAGGAAGCCATGGTTGATACAAAAGGCTAAAGAAGGAAGAGATGCACAAAAGACGAAAAGGATGTTACAAACTTGATACCTTGCTAATGTTTTTAGGAATATATTGTAAACTAAATAACATCTCTCATGTATTGATTGATCAACTCAATTATTGAAAAGTACAAGGACATAGCTATGTGGAGGTAAGTAATCAAGAAAAGAGAAGGATAACTTCCTCTAATAGAAAAAATGGGCTTAAGAGTAAGCAAGAACAATTATTTTAACTATTTGACTATGTAAACTATCTTTAATAGAACTAAAAAAACAAATATGAAATGTGATTTTATTTTAGGCTAGAAATGTCAATTTTAAGTTTCCTATAAATGTGGTTATTTTTAATTGAGTCTTTATTAAAAAGATTTTTTCTTTTGAGTGTCCAAAAATATAATATTTTTTTTAATTAAGTTCTCACTTGTTAAGTTTGTTCTCATTTGGAATGACATGATCATTACCTTGCATCATTATTACTTATGTATCTCTACATGAAAAATTAAAAATCACACAATTAAGTTTTAAGTTCCTCATAAATTTGAGTATTTTCAATTAAGCTTCTATTAAAAAATTGTGTTTTATTGATTGTCTAAAAATTTTATATTTTTCAATTTAATCCCTCTTGTTTTAAATTCCTAAATTATTTTTAACTTTCTCTTTGATATAGATAAATTATATTTTAAGCTTTGAAAGTATAATTTCTTCTTTGATTTTTGTATCATTTTTAATAAAATAAGAGTATTTTCTTTTTCTCAATACATTTTTTTCTCTTGAAATATCATACCCTCTTTCCTCTTTCTCTCAATGCATTTACTTTAGGGTTTATTTAACTTGATATTCTTTTAAAGGAGGTACATACTATATTTGAGAAATTATACAAAATTTCTTGACAAATTTTATATTAGTATTGTTCTCGACCAATATTTTTATTTTATGTAACAAATAAAGAAATGACAAGGATCACAAATGTTACTATAATGGGGGCAAAAAGTCAATTGGTGAAACATATCATGATTATCATATGGAGGCTAAACCACATAACTAAGAAAAAGGAGTGCCACAAATTGTATGAATAATTATAGGTTAAAGGATTTTGATAGGTGGAAAACTCAATATATATATATATATATATATATATATATATATATATATATGTATGTATATGTATACATTGGAGATATATTTCTACTTGTTTAATTGTGCTTTTGTTACCATGATTGAAAATATGCATCACAAAGAACTCGTAGCTGATGTGAAACATATTTTGGATTTAATGGAATTACGTCATAAGGAAACCAATACTCATTTTGAAACATTGGGATTTACGGTACATTCTTTGCTCAAATAAAACACATATGCTCATCAACGATTTCAAGTGCGTAATGTCAAGTTAAATTTTCTATGTTTTGATGGCTTAGAGGTTCTTCTATAGATGTTCAAGGTAGAAAAATTTTTCATTTAGTACCATACCATCAATGTTTAATGAATGAGCATTGTTGCTACCCATTTGGATAAGGAGGCAGTACCACGGTATCATATAATGACCTATAATGATCCATTTCACCCGTGGATTGCCTTTACCCATGCTTTAGAACTTGATTTTGGACCATTACCTTATAAATGCCCTCGTTCTCATTTACTTAAGCTCACCAAGTTGTATATGTACATGATTATTACATACAATTCACAACTCTTGCCAATTGAGTTCAAGGTAATACCTCATAATTTTTACTTGACTGTTTTATCAGTGGTTTTACAATGGATCTTTAATGTGATGTAATTTTGTAAAACTCCACTACCTTAATTCATTTTATGTCTCTAGCCAAATTACATGAGGAGAAATATGTTTTCAAACGTAAATAATACCCACCTAGTCCATACAACAAAACCTCAACCTTAGACACAAACCCACATATAAATCAAACCATTAAATCCAGTAGCCTATCCCTCCCTTACCCAACCCAACTTCCAAACCCTTTCCCCCTAACAATGTTTTCAAAAATGACAAAAAAAAAATGGAACCTTTTAGAGAGAAAGACCTTGTTACACCTATGATGACAAATCTACACTACTCATAGATACTCAAATAAGCAATACCTATACTTTAACTATAAGAGGTTGTTGTTAGAAACCTTCTTCCAAACCCTTCGGATAGTGATGGTGACCCTGACATTTTAGTGCCACACGAGCATCACTTATCATAAAATGCCTCTCTTTGTTAAGTTGTCTAAGTGATATTTGGCTTATAACAAATAGATTATCTTGGCCATACTATATCAAATTTTGGTGTTACTACAAACAAGGTCAAGGTACAAGTTTCTATTTGTTGTCCTATTCTTACAAACCTGAAACAATTGCACTATGCCAAAATTATCTTTAGACAACACCATTTAGATAGCGCTTATTGAATTAAGCGTTAAAATTTCAAACACGGAACCAAAAGACAACGCTTTCTAGAATAAGCGCTATAAAAAGCACTACACATAGATAATGCTTCATCGTAAAAGCGCTATCTATAGTTTATTTTTATTTTTTAAAAAGGTAAAAAATTCAGATAGGTGAATGGAGAGCACTTTTAAAGTTAAGCGCTATGAAATGTGATATCAATAAATAGAATTTACTTAAAAAAATGCCATCTATTTTTATTATTATTTTAAAAGTTCAAAGAATTTTGCGGTTTTATTATTCATTAAAAAAAGTTCCACGCCCATATACTCTTGTTTTCCCCTTTGCAGCCATTATATAATGTCGTGTTTTCTCCTTTGCAGCCATCACGTACTCTCAACTTTGCACAACTCTCAATGACAACCCCAAAAAGTTCATCTACATCCCTCATCGTAGCTCTCAAAGATAAATGCGTGTTTCTTCCATAATTGTACACAACATCTTTTCCCTTTGCAATTTTTTCGTTCGAGTGGTGCTGGTGAAAGCTGCAATGCGATTGAGTGAAGGTATGTTTCCATGTATTTTATTGAATGGGTTTTTTATGTTGTCTATTGTTCCAAAGTTGATTTAATGGTGTAGTAGTATTTAGGGTTTAGCGATTATTCAATTTGGTTGAATAATCATGTGATTTTTTATGGTTCCCCCCTTTAATAGTGAAATTAGGTTCCCCTTTTTAGATTATTGAGTTTTATATGGTGTAGTAGTGTCTCTTCTCCATTTGGTTTCCACTATTTTGTTAGAGTGTAGAGAGAGTTTGTGTAATTATGTTTATGATGTCGATGAAAGCATGTAGAAAAAGGTGGTGACTGCAACACCAATGAAAGCAATGCTATTCATTGTTTTTGATGCCGATGGAGGTGATTTCACTATGTCCTATTTCATCACAACCCAAGTTAAGATTCCAAATAATGATGAGAAAAATATCAAAGTCGGTGTACATGTAAGAGTATAATCAAGACTAAAATAGTGTGTGCGTGAAGTAAAAGGTTTGGAAGTTGTGTGAAATAGAGAAGATAGGTGCTCGGTATTAGAATTTGAGGTACTAAAATGTATGTGAGAAATGTTAAGTTAACTTCAATGTCCTACTGTGTGAGTGAGTTTGTCTGAGCTCCCAAGAGTCAAAAAGAGGAAACTAGAGTTAGGAGGTTGAGGCAAAAATGGTGATCTTGGGAGTCAGAGAGAGAAACAAGATATGTGCTTATGATTTGGAATGGATGGGACAAAGACTATTCCAATTAAGAATATTTGAATTCGAAATTGTATGATTATGCAGAAGATGGTGTGGGGGTATGTATAGAACTCATGGAAGAGTCAGGATTGCAGAATGGGTAATAGAACTAGAGAAATCCACGTGATGCAATCAACTATACTAATATGCTTCCAAGTCCATCACACTACCTTAATTATAAATCACCAAGTATGCAAGTCTACTTTAAAGTATGCAAGTGGGAGTAATTTTGAAAAGAACCATTTTTATCCTTATGTTCAAATGGAACCAATTGAACCCGGTGGGACAAATTGTAAGACCCGTGAAATTTAATTAGTTAAATAACTAATTAATTAATAAATGCGGGTAGTGGGAGCCTTTATGACATTAATTATAGGTGATGTGGAAAAGTACTAGCTCAAATGGTTGAGAGTACTTGATTTTGTGAGAGACTTGGGTTTGAGTCCTATGTATGCCAATTGTGTGTTATCTAAATTATTATTATTATTATTATTTTAGTATGCTTGATTCAGTTGGGGTGATAATATAATCTTAAGATTTCATGAATTATCATGAAACATGAGTTGGTTGAATGGTTGTGCATTAATTTGGTAATTAGCATGGTATGCGTTCAAACCTTGGTGAACCCAAACTAAACTTTCTTTTTGCCAATTTTAGTTTTGGCATGAATGTGAAGGGGCAAGGGAAACCCTAGCTGAAGGAGCAGCCAAGGGGAGCTGAACAACAGTCCATTATGATTCATTGAATGGCAATTAGCCTTAACAATTAACCATTTTCGTTTTGGCCAATTAACTCTAATTAAAATGTAATTAAAGAGGCAAATTAGGGGTGAGAGAAGGGTGAATTGAGAGCCGGAATTATTTTGCAGTTTAGAGAGGGGATTCAGAACGAAATTGGAGAGTGTGATGTGAGGTTTGAGGCAAGCTAGAGGCTGAATTGGGCGAGAGCTTGAGGAAGGTCATTGGCGAACAAGTGGGAACATTCAATTATCTAAATTTTAAGTAAGGATTTAAGGTTAGGAGAGTTCTATATGTGTTTTACATATTAATTGTATGATTGTGTGTTAATTCTGATGAATTGAGTCCAAGTTCACGTCATTTTCGACTGAGTCACGTCGTGTTTCTGAAAAAATCTAAAAACCACCTAGCGACATTAAAGGCCCGCCAGGCGACTTATGCCATCAGAACCCATTTTCTGGGTTTTTCTATACACCGCCTAACGGCTAGGTGCTGTCCGCCAGACGACCCAAGTTGGCTTGCCCAATTCTCCCAGATTTTCGGTATTCCAATGATGTTGGGACGTTCGGAGTTGGTTTCTATGATATGTGTATGATTGGTATGTTGTTATTATCTGAAATTGCTTAATTGGTGGAAAATTTCATGAACCTATGAATGGATTTGGGATTTAGGGTTCATGTTGGGGTTGGATATGTATGAGCATGGATGAGGTCTATAATTGGTGCAGGATTTTATGGAAAGAATGGTGAATTGATTAAAGTATGAACTCGGGACGTTGTGTACACGTGAAAGCATGTCAGTATGAAGGTGGTACTAAAATGCAGGTCAAGACTGGTGCGGGAAAATACAGCATCACCTAGATCGTCACGCACCGCCTGGCGGCACCTGGGTTGCCGCCAGGCGACACACCAATTTTGTGGCTTATTGGGCGACTCTGTGAACTTCGTTCTTTGGGGTTTGGCTAGATATTTTATGCATGAAATAGATTAATTGATGAAGGATGTATTAATGTAAATAGGTGAGGGAGTTGCATGTTGGTATGTACAAGTATGAGTTGTAGAGAATCAAATGCACGAAATAATTAAAAGGGGGTTTGTTAACTGGATGTGGCAAACTGTAAGTGCAACTGTCATTACGCGTTCCATCAGTGGTTAAACTACCAAGTGAGTTAACATATATTAATAGGTAAAAGAATGAAACCATGAATACTTACATAATATTTTAGTATATGCATGACTTGTATGGTGAAACCGTGAATTGTGATGCTTTGAAATTTTGTCATAGGAATGGATTGAGGTCTGTTTACGTATGAATGTATGATAATCTGTGTATGAATGGTTTGGAGGTCCATTAGGGACTGTTTTAATGTGCCAAAAACCAGTAGCAGTGCGTTACTGGTATGGCGCCTGGCGGCGCGATCGAGCCACCAGGCGATAGATACCTAAATCAGGGGCAGTGGCCCTAAACGTGAACGACGTCTGGCGATCGGCCTGTTTCTGCTAGGCGATAGAGGTGATACAGGGGCTCTGATTTTGGCGTGGCGCTTGACGACGTATTGGGTGGCGCCAGGCGATTGGTGTGATCATCTTCCCGACGGCGCATTAGCTGCGCCAGGCGGTTACGACTAAGGCTAAAAAATTCTTTGATGTTATGATTGCGGGCTGGAAGGACTAAGCCCATAGGTGATATGGGATGTGCTTGTTTTGAGTCACGAGCGAGAAGTTCATGATTGGGTGGACCGCATGTGAAACGTGAAGGGTTTAGTTCACCGGAGGTACTCTTATTTGAGATGAGTGAGCGAGGGAGTTCATTTCATGCTCAAACTTGAGAAAGATATGAGTGAGGGAGTTCATAGTAGGAAAGGCGGGTATGCGTGTTCGGGTTCGAGTGAGGGGTTTTGATGACAGGCGAGGGAGTCCGTGAAGTCGGACTACGAGCGGGATATGCTCGTAGGTTAGACCACGAGCGAGGAGGTTCGTGGAAGCACGGGAAAGTCCTAAGATCAAGAATACATGCATAAGCTCATAAAGGTTATGAGCGTGGGAAATTGGGTGTTTCATTTGTTTTAAAAGTTAATAATTATGAGATATTTGGGTGGGTTCATTTCATATTTATTTATGTGCATAACTCACCCTATTTGTTTGTGTGCGGCGATGATCGGGTAACTTGTTATCCGGGAGAAGATGATGTCCCACGTGAGCCCGGAGATGCTTAGTGGTGGAGAGCGGGAGCATATTACATGGGGATTCATAAAGATTTCTTTGTTTTATATATGAAATTTTCATATAAAATCTAATTATTGGGTTTACTGCTTTTGGCTTTTGAAATTGTAAAGACCGATTATGACTGTTTTGTCTTATATCGCAAACATTATGTTTAAGTTTAAAAACATTTCCCGCGTTTTGGGAAAATGATTTGAAAATAAATGAGGTATTTATTTAATTAAGTTGCTTATTTTTATTTTATTTAAGTAATATCCTTCTAGGATGTTACACAAAATCCATTAGTTATCTTGGATCCATTATTCGATCTAATGTTCTTATAACGTATGATAATTGGAAAGACTTGACATTGAGTGCCTAAAAGGACATTATTTGGAATGACATACAAGTAAAATATACTAATTATATTTACTTATTTTAAAGTATGTGTTATGGTTGACAAACTTCTTTCTATTAATATTTTTTTTACAGCTAACTTTTAATGTTGATACATCTCGCAAGATTTATGTATTAAAGGAGGTAGGTAAGTTGCTTATAAATTTTAGAGCTAACTTGGCCAATACTTATCTAAAGGATGAGAATGGGAAATATTAGATAATCCTCCTACTCAACCTCTTGAGACGTATGCATCAATGATTAGTGAGGAAATTTGGAGAGAGTTTATTGCCAAAAGTATGGATAAAGTTTCCAAGTAATCTATAATATCCAAATACAATTGATTTATCCTTTAATTTTGTGTACATATGGTTTGTTTACTATCTTTCTATATAGGAAAAAAGCCTAAAAATAAGGAAAGAGCATCACACTCTAAGTACCCTTATAAGTGCTCACGTAAGGGGTATGCACGCCTAGAACAAAAAAGGGTAAGTCAATATATAAATAAATACAAAATATACAATTTGATAATATTGATTTCTAAGTAATTTTATTATTTTTAACAAAAATTAGATAAATGAATTGGGGTCAAATGTTAGTAACATTCCCCGTCAAGATTATTTCCCGCACAAAAAGCGTTATACTTCTCAATAGCATGATACATTGACTACTCAAATGAAAGACATGGATGAAAGAATGGCACGAATGGAGAATGAGATTAACTCACTTCGAAAAAAGGACACCTCAAACAATATAGACGAACCTGATATTGGTGTCAATAGTGGCCAGGGGAGTTGCATAATTTCATCAAATAGTTTTCCCGAGGTAACTAACTTTTCTACATTAGCTTCAATGTTAGTTTAACTTGCTTACTTTAAATTTTCAATAGCTCTCGACATTTGTTCACTTTAAATATTCTATTTTATAATGTAGGGGGTCTTAAGTTGTAAATTGTTTATATCATCACCATTACTTTGGTTGGTTGCCCATGGGAAATTGCACAATATTAAAAGTGGTACACTACATGGTAGATCTCTACCTAATGGACATGTAAAAGTTAGTGTAGATATTGTTGTGGAGCCAAATGTATCCTTGCCTATACCTAATGTTGATGATGACATAATGACAATAGGACAAGCAATAGGCACATTTATGGCATGGCCAATCAATCTCTTACAGGTCGTTGATGTGGTATGTTTATACAACTATACTAATTCATAATTATTTATGAAAATATTTTATCTATTACCTAACTTGTTTAATTGATGATGTTTTAGGATTCCAATTTATCTAAAAAGAAAAAGATCAATCATGCAAATGAATATGTCGCACCTAAAAGAAAATGTCAAAGGAAAAGGGTCATTCAAAATACTCCTTGTAAACTGATTCATCCCAATCTTCCTCAATGGTGCAACTACCTCTCTTCATATATGAAATTAAAGCCTACATAGTCACTTTCCCCAATAGAAATGGAGAAAGACATCTTTGGACTAGATGAACATAAAGAAATCGTTAATGCCGAAATTATTGGAGAAGTTATTGACTATGCATGGCTAGGTGCAACTTTCAATTTCTATATATATCAGGTACTATACTTTTTATCTCGAACTTGAACCATTGATTAGTAGCTCTTATGATATTACTAATATATTCTTATATTTTCCTTTTATAAGGTACTTATATCAAACTTCTATTAAGCCAAATCATAAGGAGTTCTTCTTTTTATCACCCCAAATAACAACACATGAACTACTAATGAAAGAAAGAATACAAAGAATAGTGATTATTTTTCTTGATAATGGGGTGGTTGATAAGTTTGTTCTTGCACCTATCAATACAAGGTAATACTTTTTTTCTCAACTTTATCAACAATTTATTATTTTCAAAGTTATATGCACTAAATGAAATTTTGTTGATTCATTTCAAATTTTAGCCAACATTGGACCTTGCTCGGAATCAATCTTAAAATGGAGATAATTCATTATCTTGACCCATTGGCGAAAGACCTTAATATGAGATAAGATTTGAAGAAGTTGTTTGACATGTAAGAATATACATGGGATTCACATATATATCTACTTTTAGTTGATTTTTTTTACTTATACATGCTTATTTTTTATTTATTAACTAGGGTTATACAAACCTACTAAGCTCAAAGAGGATATATGGTTTCAAAGTCTAAGTTAAGCAATATCAAGTGAACACAAATTAAGGTAGATTACAATTGTTTATTTAAAAACCAATTGATGTTGTTAATACAAATTATATTTATGTTTTGTAATTTTGGTGTTCTAGTGTCCAAAACAACCCAACAACAATGATTGTGGATATTACATTTGTCGCTATATGAAGGAAATTATCACATGTTATGAAGGAGGGACAATTCCACTAGATGTAAGTTATGTTGATTGTATATATAATTCATTATTTTGTAGTAGAATTTTCATTGACTAATTTTTTTTTTTGTAGTATTTTCCTAGTTGCAGGTGTCAACAATATTCTGATAATCAAATCATTGAAGTTAGGGAAGATTGGTGTTTTTATCTCATTAGTAAATGCTTATTATAGGTTAGTATGTTATGTTTGTATATTGCCTTATGAAACTATGTGATTGCTCATGCTTATGGAAAAATGTTTGTGCATTGTTGAATTGTTATTTGGTGATTAGAATCTGAACATTTTGTTAGTACTGATGGCTAAGAAAATGAATCTACAATTTGATTTGCATGTATGAGACATAATTGCATTTTGAAATTAAGCAGGCACGTCAATTCATTGTTTGCAATTCATTGACAATGATCAGGTTAAAGTCAAATAACGACCATTTCATTATTTTACATCAGCAATCACGCAACCATATAAGGAATAATCACAGAACCTTGTCACAAAATACATTTTATAATAAATAAACATTTAGGTGCAGCTCCCCTTACCTGGAAATCTTGCTCAAAAAGCTCTCCTAAGGTTCGTCTACCTTTGCAGATGCACAAAATTGTTCCCCTAGGATTCACTCTAGTTAATTGTTCCCCTAGGATTCACTCTAGTTCCTCCCTTAGTTAATTTTCTATGTTCTTCCAGCTCCATAACTGATACTCCTCTCCACCCAAGTCCCTTCAAACACACCAAGCATGTCTAACCACTTGAGCTACCTTTTGCTTCTTTGTTATAACTCTCCACATTAATTACTTTATAGATTCCTTCCCTCACATTTATTAAATAAATATTTATTTATTTACTTAATTATCACGAGTCTTACAAAGGACAAGAGTGACAAATGCTAGAATAATGAGATAAAGAAGTTAATTGGTGAAACAAATCATGATTACCATGTGGAGGCTAAATCATATGATTAGGAAAATAGGAGTGCTAGAAATTGTACAACGACAACTAATTCTATACCGAAGAATTTTGATATGTAAAATATTTAGTATATAATCTTTTCTATGATATAATCACGCTTGTGTGTACACATTTTTTAAATATGAATGATAGCATGTTAATAGATGATAATAGTGTAATGTTATTAAGTTAATATATAAAATAAATTTATATTTATTAAAGATAAAGTGAAATGAATAGAGAAATTAATTGTCGATGAATAAAAGAAGAAAAAAAAGATAAACAATTTTATAGAAAATAGGTAAAAATAACCGTTAATTTTAAAAAATTTAATAAATAATTATATTGTAAAGGGTAGAATTGACATTATGAAATGTGGACACAAAAGATAAAATCCTCTTTATATATTCTTATAGATAATACCACAAATAAAACAATTGAATTTTCTTGTTTAACAATTTTGTTATTTTCATTAATTGTTAGTTTTTTTTTCTGTTTTACAACTTTTGGTTATAGATAATGTAAGACCTAAGAAAATTTAACACTTAAAGAACTAGACCCATGAGTTAATGAAGAAGAAAAAGTATACTAGGTTAAGGAGTAAACGAGTCAAATAAAAGCTATGGAATAAGAGGGACTTAAGTGCAACTACATAAAGCAAACACTAAGTGTAATTACACTCATCAAACATTGCAACAAATGGAAGAAGATGTTAAGAAAGGATGGCTTATCATATGATAGACAAAGAGGAGTCTATTGTGTGTCACTCAAACAAGTCGTTGTAGTATAGTGGTAAGTATTCCCGCTTGTCACACGGGTGACCTGGGTTCGATCCCTGGCAACAGCGCCATTTTGTTAATTATCTTTTTACTATCTTTTTGTTGTGTTAAGGCAAACAAAACCAAAATCCCCTAATGAAGTATATGAAAACTCTGGGTATCAAATGAAAGTGATGATGACTACAAATGCCTATTAGCAAAGCTAGATTTATACAAATGTAGATTTTTCAGAACAATTTAGTTGTTATATTAGACCCTGAAAGCAACCCCAATTTGAATAGAATTCAATTTCAGCCACATTCACACACTCATGAATTTATGCAAGATTTCAACGATGCCAATGAATGCAAAATCTTCCCTTTACCAAAATAGATTTGATTCAAGTTGTAAGATCTGTTGCAATGCTCATGCCAATGACAAAATTCAAACCACCCAAAAAGCATGATCTATAACAAGTGGTTGTAGATGCAAAGATGATCTCTACTTATCTAGAAGAATGATGAATGAATAAACATCCAGACCGTGACAACATGATCAATTTGGAAATGTACATGCAGAAATGCTAAAATGAAGTCCACATGATGATGCAACTAAAGTACTATAAAATGAATATGAATGCATAAGAAGCAATGATGAAGAGGCATTCTCGAAGGTAGGCGTAGCAATGTGGGCTTGGACCGGCGAGCTAGCCTATAAGCCTACCAAAAAAACGTGGGACAGGTTGAGATATTGAGTCCGCTGGCCCACAAAAATTCAACCCTAGAATGGCCCGCACCCGTGTAGGTTGGCTCGCTGACCCACATAAAAAAACAAAAACTTGCACTTATGTATATCGGTTACTTTCCTTCTAGACTTCTACATGAACGTCCCAAATTATTGTATGTATGGAAAAGACAAATATTATGTATTTTTAAATGTGTTAAATTTGAAGAATACATCGTGTATGTCAAAGTATGAATATGAATATGACGAAAATGTTGAATTATCAATTTATCATCAACAAAACAAAGTCTTTACTTAATTTTATAAACTTGTTAAAGTTTCCCAATTTGCTGAACGTTGAAAGCATTATCATAAGATTTAAAAAAAAATGGGCTGGCATGCGGGCCTGCACTTATACAAGGCAGGCCACACTTTTTAGTCCATGTTAAAAATGCAGGGTGGGTTAGCCCAACCCGTATTTTGTGTGCCAAGTGCGGGTTGGGCTGACTCGCATTGCCACTCGTAATAGAAGGGAACTAGAATGGCAGTGTGCATGAATCTATATGGCTGCAAAACTTTTAGATATGGCAGTAGTGAAATCAAACCTGCAAAATACACATGAAATCTAAGTGTAGAATGAGTCACACCCAAACCAGAATATGCTTGTGGTATAATGTAGACCTAAAAATTATATGGTAGTAGAGAACTTTAGGCTATGACAACAAAAGAATTAATAAACAAAACCAAAGTGCAGAGCCCATTGTAATAGGAGACTGATGCAACCTATTTCTAATCGTGGTGAATGCAATGTTAAGGTGCTGAAAATAACTGGAACCTACAGCCAATGAATTTATGCAGCCAACCTAATGTAGTTTTATGTCCAACAACTATGCAAATGCTAAGGATGGGTTTGGGTTCAAGTTTCAGTAACAAGGCATCTTAAATGTGCACAAACCCAAATTGAAACATTAATCCAGTTCAACTTAGGTGAATGCAAAAATGCATATAAGATGAGACATGTTAATAGAAAATGAATAGGATCCAAACTACACGTGAACTATATGGTGACATTAACCCCACATGTGAGTAGTGGAATCAAACTTGCAAAGCAAGCCTCTAACTTACATTCAAACAACAACACACCCAATTTAATTCACTCAATTGCAAATTAAAAATTATGCAAAAATATAGAAACAAAGGCGAAGTACGCTCCAAAAATGGCCCCTGAACAGATGTGATGAATGAATTAGAAATGATGTCGAGCTAGATGAGATTACATGAACTACATGTGAGCATTAAACCATCACGTGACAATAGAAAACTAGTACAAAAATATTAGCAAATAGAAAACTCAGTCAAATCCATCAAATTGACTTTAGACACAGAGGTAAATTCCAAATGAGCATACTAAATATTCAAGCATAAACAACCCCCACGCGTTAGGGTAATTCTTTGGACAGATTCGGGTTCCCTACAGTAGCTTGAATATGGATGCCTAAATTCTCTATGATGATCTAGAATGGTGATGATTGAATGAATCCTAAAATGTAGTTGGAACTAGCTACAAAAATGTATGAAACTAGAGTGCAGCAATGGATCAATCAGTGAAAACATTTAGTTTAACAACAACATCTTAGTAACTTAAGGTGCAATAGTGAATCTCAAATGATAATGTTGAGTGCTCAATCATAAATAATTAAAATATGCAAATGCAGGTGCAAAAACTAAATATGCATGGAGACTGACAATTTAACCATGATGAAATAATAAAAGCTAATAATCAGAACCAAAATGCAAGTAAACTAAGAGGTTACTAATACTACCAAATGCTAGAATATAAAAACCTAAGGATAACTACTGCAGAAACTTAAAGTAAAGATAGGAAAGGCAAAGTGGTGCAGAATCACAAAACAACAAAGTAAAATAGCTAAAAAGGAAAAATTAGAATCAAAAAGTGCAAAATAACTAATTGAAATTGAGTAAAATGATATACTCATGGATTCATCTACACTCAAGAAGACATGTCGATAATTTGTGCCTACTTTGGGGTCACTTGCTTCCTAAGAGGAAACGTTTATGTGTGCAGACCATTAACCCAAGCTCAACCCACTAATTTAAAAATAAAAAATTGAATTTGAAAACTTGGAAAGCAATAAAGGAAATTTAAAGGATGCAAAAAATTGAAGAAACATAAACTGCAAGAAAGGATAAAACCATCAAAACTCAAAAACCAAATAAAGCATTATGAAAAGTGAAGCATTGTATTTCATTGCAAAGTCAATGGTGTTACACGAGATCAAGAAAAATGCTAAAATTTAATTGGTGAAAGAGGCTCACTTAGCAATTCCCGACCACTTTGTGCTCATGAAAAACCAACTGAAGCTACCCACACAATAAGGAAAACCCTAACCTCTGAAGGCCATTTTTGTGCTCATCGGAGATGGAGAGCCTTTCTTACAATGCATTATTTCCCTATCATCACAACATTTCTCTCTTCTCACGCAAACCAAGGCTTCCCCAAATGAAAACCTAATTCGAACTTAAAACCACCTTCAAAAAAATTAGAAACATGAAATGACCTAACCATTTTCTCCTTGCTTCTGAATATCACGATCAGGATCGCGACCCTTTCACCCGATTGACGTTGCGCCCTTAATCTCGCTTTGATTTGTCCACTCGTTCATCACTACTCTACCCCAAATCTCATCACGCATCAGAATTGGTTTCCTCTCTCGTGGATCAGATCTCGTGCATCAAGGCTTCTCTTCATGATGGATTCACATACAACAAGTTGGAACATTATGGGCATTCACGATAGAATGCTCTCATGCCTTCCTCCATCAGAAACCAAGATGGATTTACCACTTAAATGAAACACACGTTTTTGCTTAATGGAGAAACTTGGTCAAAACTACATTTGACCTACCAGGCACTACTTTGCAAAAAGAGAAAATTGGATTAGAGAGCTATCATGCAAATAAGCCAATTAAAAAGGACTTCCTAGAAAACTTATTTTCTTAAAAAAGAGTTTTAAAAAGAGCAAAACTAAATGCAATAAAATACTCTTAAAATCAACCTTTTTATCACATTTTTATATAAAGGCATCAAGTGTATCATAATATACAAACTTAGTGAAGATTAAACATCAAATAACTTGTCACACATAAGTTTAGGAACTAAATTTCAAGTTCAAAACAAAACAAAGTCTAATGTTTTGTATAGAATTTAAGTTAATTTAAAATATTTATAGAAATATTTAATAAAAATGTTAATTTTAGTAAGAATATCACCATAAGATTTATAAAAAAGTAATTTTAGTGTCAATTTAAGAGGGACAATATTACTTCATTTTTACAAAAAATGGGACTAAATTAAAACTAAAAACAAATAGGGACCAAATTGAGTCATTTTGACACGTGGCACAACTGTGAGGTGACACGTGTAAAAAATTAAAAAATTAAAAAAACCATAAATTGACACGTGGTGTTGACTTTAACACTTTCTGGTCAAACCAACGGTAATGACTAAGTTGAATCATTTTTAAGAAAATAAAGACCAAACTGAGACAACGAAAAATTTGAGGACCAAACTGATATTACTTGACAAATAGAGGGATCAAAAGAGTAATTTAACCTAATAATAATAATAATAATACCACTACAATACCATCCCGTAATGGTAATAATAATAATACAACTACTACATATATGAAGATATACACATATTTGGCATCTTCTTTTGTTTTTACAATTTTATTTCCTTAATTATTATTTTTTAAATTTAAATATTATTTATAATAAAAAAAGTATTTTTCAGTTTTGTTATTTTACTAATTTTAGTAACTACTTTTTTGAATTAATTACTCAAATGTAATGATAAATTAACAACAAAACAAATAAAAAAAATACAAGTAATTATAACATGATCCGGTAGTAAATAAAAACAAAATATGTGTCTAATTATAATAATGCTCGGTAGTGATAAAAATAATAATAATAATAATAATAATATAACAACTACATGTATAAAGAAATACATGATGTCCTATCTTGTTTTTACAATTATATCCTTTTAATTATTATTTTTAAAATTTAAATGATTATTCATAATAAAAAAAATAATTTTAAGTTTTACTATTTTACTAATTTTAGTAACTACTTTTTTTTAATTCAAGTTATTACTCAGATTAGATTAAGGATAAATCAACAACAAAACAAATAAAAGTGCAAGTAATTAAAATATAATTTTGTATAGTATATAAAAGTAAAATGTGTATCTAAATACTACCATTTAAATAATAAAAATAAAAGTGATTAAAATATAACTCCGTGTCAAAATTGAAATAATAGTAATAATGCTAATATTATTTATGACAAGAATAATACTAATAATAATAATGTTAATAATAATAATAATAATAATAATAATAATAATATTACTACATCTAATACTTATAATAATTTGTATAATAACAAAACTAATATACAATAATAATAATAATATTATTTAAGACATGTACGTATATGTCATTAACAAAACAAAATAACAAGAATAAATGTTTGATAGTTATCCAAAATACATGCTTATAGAGTAAAGACAGTACATAGGCCACAATGCCTTAAAGAGTACTCGAAACGGGGAATCCAACACAAGAGGGGCTACACTGTAGAGTCTCCATCACCCTGGTGACCACTATGTGTTTTCACATCTGCTCACATCAATAAATTGATGATCATCGCAAAAGGAGAAAATCACACACTAAACACACAAGCCAACATAAAGGGTAAGCTAGAGTATAAATCAGTTTAACATGTTATGGCACACAGACACTTAAAAAAGATCATAAACATGCAACAAGATAAGCAAACAATCATGTGATAACAAACAAGTAAGATTATAAGACTTGATTATTCAGATACATATAATCAGTCAGATTCATTGGATGCTTGCACTTGTGGTGGCCTCTACTACTCTGCAGAGCCATTGCCAATGGGTTTCACCCTACCACGTAAGAGGTTAGCCTTCAAACATCTAAGGTCATTATCATGCCAAAGATTAGAGCCTCTTACTACTCTCACCACTTGAGTCAGTACGCTCTATGTGAGACTAACTAACTCTTTAGAGCTTCAAGATGCGATCCTTACTTGAATCCTTACATAATTATATACGTTGAGGCACCACCACGAAACTTTACTAAGAGGTTAGTGGAATTACGTCCATTACATGAGGCACCACCATGAGCTCTCACCAAGAGGGTTATGAAATTATGTCCATTACATGAGGCACCACCATGAGCTCTCACCAAGAGAGTCATGGAATTACGTCCAACTTATACCATTGTCATGCTTCACCCACCAACCATAGATTTATCATGCATACCAATCTTATGCCCATATTCAACCACCCATCCAATCATGTTTCATACACATAATCATTCCAAACTCATCAATTCTAGTCCATACAATCAGATAATACATACATATTCACATGTTTCATACTTTAAATAGGGTAATCAAATCAATCAAGCAACCAACAATCGAAAACATGGAAGAGGACAACATTAGAGCATGCACCAGTCTCGCTCAAGCCATGGGCCCTCACTCAGGCGAAAGAGACCTTTCGCTCAAGCTACAAATTCTCGCTTAGGCGAGACTGCCATTAGAGAGCACTATAGGTTTCGCGAGTTCTCGCTTGGGCGAGATCTCCTCGCATGAGCGAGACTGCTCTTCGACCAAAAGTAAGACCTCTCGCCTAAGCCACAACCAAAGCGAAAAACATAAGGTTCCCACGAGTTCTCGCTTAGGCGAGCCCCTCTCGCCTGAGCGAGAGCTCGAGCAGACACTTGGGCCAACTCCTGCTATTCTTGCCTAGGCGAGACGAGCTCGCTTGGGCGAGAATACTAGTTCTCGCCACTGTTCACACCTGCATCAGCCATACATTCAATCCCAAACCACATAACAAGGTATTCCACGTAACCACAACAACACACAAGCCATATAAACACGAAGCAAAGCTAAAAATAGGCAGATATTTAGAAAATACGAAAAAACCCTAGCTTCCCTTACCTTTTTGTAGAGCTAAACTTGAGGGTTTAAACACTAACGGGGGCACCTAAGCTCCAAGATCGAACTCAGCAGCTATAAGGTACAAATCATAGGAATGGGGATGAGCCTCTAGGAATGACTCAAGACAGAAACAAACAACCAGCAAGGGAAAAGAGAAGAGGAGATCGAAGTTTAACTTACATGAAGAAACGTTCAACGAAGAGGAAATAGGGGAGCTCACTTAAACCCTAACAGAGCTCTCTGTAGCAGAAAAAGGAGAGGGGATGAGAACAATTTATGAAAGAAACAGAAGAATGAAGGAGTTATGACTGGTTTAGGGGTTTTGGCACCCTATAGGCCAACCTTAGGCCGAAAGGCCCTTAAACATTTAGGACGAAAAATAAGTGAACCTTACATATGTAATAATAATAATAATAATAATAATAATAATAATATTAATATATTATATATTATATATTAATATTGTTAATAATACTACTACTACTAATAATAATTTTACTACTGTTAATAATGTTAATAATTTTAATAATAATAAAATATAATAGTAATAGTTTTAATAATAATACTAAAAATTTCACTATTAGTTTAAGTATTGGTTTTATTATATTATACTTAATAATAATAATAATAATAATAATAATAATAATAATAATAATAATAAATAATAATAAATAAATAACGATCATAATAATAATAGTATTTCTAAAAATTACTTCTTTTCTCATTATAATAATATATAATATTAAAATATTATGTATTAATTAATATTACAATCATCACAAATAATTTTATTATTACCGATAATATTAATAAATTTAATAATAACAATAATAATAATATTAATAATATTTTTTCTAGTTACTTATTTTATAATATTATTAATAATGATATATAATAATAATTTTAAATTTTACTAATAATAATAATAATTTTATAACTACTAATGATATTAATAAATTTAATAATAATAATAATATGGCTTAAATATATATTTGATACCTATTTTCTTTGTTTTTATTCAATTTGATCCGTTTTCGTTTTGTGTTCAATTAAATTCTCATTTTTGTTAAATTTTATTTAATTTAATCTTTTTACTAATGATGTTTAAATAGTTAACGTTTTTTAATCGTACATGTTACGCTCCTAATTTTTTTATATTTTTCTTAATTATATATATATATATATATATATATATATATATATATATATATATATATATATATATATATATATATATATATATATTCTCACATGCGATTAAATGAAATATAAACATATTTCACTATTTTGACTATAATAATATCATCTTAAAATATATTTTATTTGATTATTTGTATTCATTATATCAAATTCTAATGACAGAAAATTCAAGAACTATTTTTATTAAAATCAACAAAAATAAATTAGATGGCATTTTGAAATTAACATTATAAAACTTATTACTTTTTTAAAATGAAATATTTTTAGCAAATATTTAAATCTTTACTCATCATCAAATACTAATCCCTTGGGTAAGATTATGCATTGAGGACTTTCTTAAATTGAGGACTTTCGGAACCAATTATCTACCTCTATTTTACTGATTTTACAATCTTTAGATTCCACGAATAAAATTATAATACACCCTTAAAAACAAACATGAGTGAATTCCAAAATTTAATGTAGCTTCGTCGAGTTATTTAACGTAACTTTATTCCTAAATTTGAGTGTTCATGAATTAAGTAAATTTGAGTGCTTAAAAATACTGTACCCAAAAAAAGTGCTCAATAATTTCAATAATATTTTGTAAGAAAATAGCATCCACAGAACAAGACAAAATTATTATTTTTTAAATATTTAAGATATATTTTGTTAATTTAATTACATGTTTAGTCTCTATAAAATGAGGAAATTCTGATTTTAACTCTAAAAGATTTTTCTTTTTTTAAAATACTTAACTAAAATTTGATTCACAATATTATATCATATTAACTAATTAATTGAACAAAATATTAAATTATTTATAAAAATGTTATTAATTTATCTTGAAGTAAATATTAGGAATTAAAAATACTATATATATATATATATATATATATATATTAATTTACAGAGTCTAAAATTAAAATTTATATGTTTTGATGATGTCAAATTGGATGATGAATATTATTAAAAAAATTATAAATATAATCTAGATTAAGTGTATATGGATATATAAGATTCAATTATATATTTATTCAGAAAATGGTTTACATAAACAAAATTTCTTAAAATATATGAACATCAAAAATATATATATAACAAAACTTTATCTTCTAGAATAGAGATGGCAAATAAACCCGTGCCCGTGGGTATCACCCGAACCCGTCCCCGTTTTGACGGGGAATCCCCGCTTTGACTGGGTATGGGTATGGATATGGGTAATACCCGAAATTTTCAACTGGGGATGGGGATGGGGATGGGGATATATATATACCCGCCCAAATACCCGTCCCCGCTTAAATTACTAAACTATTTATAATTTATTAAATAATCTAAAAA